>Ga0206131_10000849_pt1 | contig 40901 bp, 26 predicted proteins | sample Helgoland_Spring_FD_148636 | JGI IMG/M metagenome (GOLD analysis project Ga0206131, IMG submission 148636) | Pelagic subsurface seawater microbial communities from Kabeltonne, Helgoland, North Sea - Helgoland_Spring_Bloom_20160517_1 | ecosystem: Environmental > Aquatic > Marine > Epipelagic ... | reverse complement strand
CGTTGTCGTTGCCGCATTTCTGGCCTTTCAAAGCCCAGCAAGTGAAAACAGCAATTTGCTCTACCTTGGAGCCTGTGGCGTTGCTGGTATGTGCAGCATGATTATCCCGGGTATATCTGGTTCATTCATTCTTCTGTTAATGGGCAATTACCATTTGATCGTATTGGATGCTGTAAACAATCTGCGGCAGTTTAAATTAACCGAGGCACTGCCCATCCTCATTCCTGTTGCTATTGGTGCAGCCATCGGCTTGTTCACCTTGTCTCATATCTTGAGCTGGATGTTTAAAAAGTATCACAATGCTGCGGTAGCTCTTATTACTGGCTTTGTAGCAGGATCACTCGCGGTTATTTGGCCTTGGAAACTTCCAGTCTATTCGCTGATCATTACCGGCAAGGTGGTGGGTTGGAACCGTTACTTTCCCGATATTGGCAAATCTTCCACATGGATTGCAGTAGCTTGGCTGGTAGGTGGTATTGTCGTCATCACCGTAACCGAGAAGTTGGCGTCTAAGCCGGAAGCTTAGTCTACATCTGGAGCAAGCATAATTTTCTTGGATGGCGTGTGGTCGACAATTTTGGCAATGCGCTTGGCAAAGTAATACATTCTCTTGAGGTATTCGATCATCTCTGATTCGAGACGAAATGCTACCATGCGCTGCGGCTCATCCGCCCTAAACCGTCTTGAGAGGTGCTCTTCTGCATCCACAGATATCTGGCGAATCAGCGGTTTAGCGCCGATCACTTTTTTTGCAGTGGTATGGTCGTTCGTGATGAGCGCATCAATTGATTGGCGCACTCTCAGGCTCACTTCTTCATGAAAGTGGGTGAGGAGCTGTATCGTTGCATCGCTGATAATGAGGCCCGAGTTAAGCCGAGCACGCCCAATTTCCATAAGATTTGTCTCTACCATGTCGGCAATGTTCTCCATGTAATTTGAGCAAGCGAGATATCGGTGCAGCAGGTCCGATTGCGATTTATCTAAATTTCCTCGCGAGAGATCGGCAAGGTAAGCGAGAATGAAATCGTGGATTGTATCAACACGGCTATCCATTTTCCATAATTGACGCATATCTTCCGCCGTGCCGGAGGTTACCGCTTCGAGCGCCTCATTGGTTAGCTTTGTGACGCGTGTGCCCATCCTGCTGAGCTCAAGCCGAACTGCATCAAGGGCGAGGGCAGGAGTGTTCAATAAATCGGGGTCAAGATACTTGGGCTTGGCCTCTTCAGCTACGGTTGAGGGTCGATCTGGTATGATTCGCATGACTATTTTGCCGATAGGCCCAACGAACCATATAAATAAAAAAGTATTGGTGATATTAAAGACGCTGTGAGCATTTGCAATTTGCCGGGGGGTTTCAGCTGCCAACTTAGCAATGTCATTGAGCTCATTTGTTTGCGGAGATATGTAGCGAACGGTGGATGAAAGTTCAGGAATGAACATGAACCAAACGATAACACCGGCCAAGTTAAAGAGGATATGAACCGTTACAGCACGCTTTGCATCGATTGATTTGCCGATGGATGCCAGCCATGCGGTAAAGCAGGTACCTATATTCGCTCCGAAAATGAGCGCGATGCCAGCATCCAGTGATAGTAGTCCCTGGCTAGCGAGGACGATCACAATTCCCGTGGTGGCTGAGGAGCTCTGAACTAGCGCTGTAAAAACAGCGCCAAAGATAATCCCCAGTAGCGGGGTGTTCATATTTTTCATCGCGTCGATGAATGGTGTGTAGGATTGCAATGGCCTAGCTCCATCGCTCATTAGCTGCATGCCATAGAAAACAAGGCCGAGGCCCATAATCATTTTCCCATATTGACGTATGCAGTCTCGCTTCACAAAAAAAGATAACGAAAATCCGGTGGCGATAATGAAGAGCGCGTAATGTGTAACTTTGAATGCGATGACCTGAGCGGTCATAGTGGTGCCGATATTGGCTCCCATTATAATACCAATGGATTGGCTCAGATTCATCAAACCAGCAGAAATGAAACCTACTACCAGCACAGTCGTGACGGAGGAGGACTGAATGATTGAGGTAACGGCAGCTCCAGCTGCGGCGCCTGTGAAGCGGTTGGTCGTCAGCTTGGCTAGTATTTGCCTGAGCTTGTCTCCAGTGATCAGCTTCAGGGCCATCGCCATACGATCAAGGCCAAAGAGAAATAAAGCCAAACCACCTAGCATGCCCATTATAATAGGGCCGAATTCTAAGCCAGAGGTGGAAGTGGCAGCAATCGTATCAGATGCGAGCATATACACATTAGTTAGCATACAGAAAATAGATTTGAGCGCAATGTATCATGAGGACTTCAAGATTTGAGCGTTATTGGGTTCGATGCTCGTTAAATAGGCTGAAATAAGCCTCAAAACCGAGGAAATCAGTCGAAAGTGCTACGATGTGCAAAAAAGATCGAAATAGTAGAGATTTTTTTTGACAGTCGAGCACTCTCTGGTAGCTTGCCGCCCGCTTTCCGGAGGTAGATCAACGGGATTATTTTATTCATTGCCCATAATATAGGGCTCTAGATCGGTAATTCTCAAGAAAAACCAAAAGAAGGTGTAGAGGGCAAATGCTCTTGTAGCTCAGGGGTAGAGCGCGTCCTTGGTAAGGACGAGGTCGGCGGTTCAAATCCGCTCAAGAGCTCCAGCCCGAGGCAAATAAACACTAAGAAAAACCAGCAACCCATCACCGGGTAACAAAAAAAACATAAAACCATGGCTAAAGAAGCATTCGAAAGAAACAAGCCTCACGTGAACGTCGGCACTATTGGCCACGTTGACCACGGCAAAACAACTCTTACTGCAGCAATCACCAACATCCTTGCCGAGGCAAGTGGTGGCGAAGCTAAAGCATATGATGAGATTGACGCCGCTCCGGAGGAGCGTGAGCGTGGTATCACCATTTCTACAGCACACGTTGAGTATGAAACAGGAAACCGCCACTACGCCCACGTTGACTGTCCAGGTCACGCGGACTACGTGAAGAACATGATTACCGGAGCCGCACAGATGGACGGAGGTATTCTTGTGGTATCAGCAGCAGACGGCCCTATGCCTCAGACACGTGAGCACATCCTGCTCGCTCGTCAGGTTGGCGTTCCTGCGCTTGTTGTATTCATGAACAAGACGGACCAAGTCGATGACGAGGAACTCCTCGAGCTTGTCGAAATGGAAATCCGTGAACTTCTCAGCGCATACGAATTTCCTGGTGACGACATTCCAGTCATCAAAGGTTCTGCACTTAAGGCTCTCGAAGGCGACGCAGCACACAAAGAGGCTATCCTCAAGCTTATGGAAGCTGTTGATAGCTACATCCCTGAGCCAGAGCGCCCAGTCGACCAAGACTTCCTCATGCCTATTGAGGACGTATTCTCAATTGAAGGTCGTGGTACAGTTGCCACTGGCCGTATTGAGCGTGGTATCGTCAAGAAGATGGAAGAAGTTGAGATCGTGGGAATCCGCGACACTCAAATCACTACCGTCACTGACATCGAAATGTTCCGTAAGCTTCTCGACGAAGGTCGTGCAGGTGACAACGTTGGTCTCCTCATGCGTGGTCTTAAGAAAGACGACCTTGAGCGTGGACAAGTTATCGCCAAGAAGGGCAGCGTAACTCCTCACACCAAGTTCAAAGGTGAGATCTATGTTCTCAGTAAGGATGAAGGTGGTCGTCACACACCATTCTTTAGCAACTACCGTCCTCAGTTCTACTTCCGTACAACAGACGTAACCGGCAGCATCAAACTTCCTGACGGAGTTGAGATGGTTATGCCTGGTGACAATGTTGAGCTCGAAGTTGACCTCATCACACCTATTGCAATGGAGAAGACAATGCGCTTCGCTATTCGTGAGGGTGGACGCACCGTTGGTGCCGGCCGTGTAGCCGACATCCTCGACTAAGTTAATTCTTAGGTCTTGGTAGCGAACCCACCCCGGGCAGCTACCAATAAGGCTGGTTTTTAGGGGCATCTCGGTCATCTTGCCGGGGTGCCCCTCAGTCGCCTAAAGACAAAGGCATCTAGAATAAAGCGAATACACATCACAGGGCAGTAGTTCAATTGGTAGAGCGTCGGTTTCCAAAACCGAAAGTTGCAGGTTCGAGTCCTGTCTGCCCTGCCAGCTTTTTTCATTAACAATCCAGACCCCCAAAAATTTCAACCATCCGATCAGCATGTTCAGAAAAAGCGCAACCTTTATCCACGAAGTCAAAGCCGAGCTACGCAAGGCGTCATGGCCGTGGGAGAACGATACTAAAGTCAAAGGATTCCAAAAATACAAGGAACTCGTAGATTCGACGATTGTAGTTCTCGTTGCGATGATTCTACTTGCAGGTTTTGTCTCACTTTTTGATGTAGTAGCCACTAAGGTTATCGGATTACTGACAAGCTTAGGCCAATAGTCAGACCCCAGAGCACCGCGCTCACCACCCAACAATTTCACCAATACTTTTACCACCCATCAGCCATGCCAACAATTCCAGAAGCAAGCAAGCAATGGTACGTCGTCCACGTTCTCTCTGGTCAAGAGCAGAAAGTTCGTGACCGTATTCAGCGCCAGGTTGAATCCGAGGAGATGGGTGACTTCATCTACAATGTCCTCGTTCCTCAAGAGCGTGTAGAGGAAAACCGCAAGGGCAAGAAAATCGAGACCAAACGTAAGTTTTTCCCCGGTTACATTATCGTTAACATGATGCTGTTCGACGATGAGCAGAACCTCGTCGACAAGACATGGTATTTCATCAAAGAGATGGATGGTGTGATCGGATTTGCCGGAACCAAGGACAAGCCTATTCCCATGCGTCAGCGTGAGGTGGAAGGCATGCTAGGCCAAATCAAGGAACGCGAAGAGAGCGTTCGTCCCGCCATCACGTTTGAGACCGGAGACACAGTCAAAGTCGGCGATGGTCCATTCGAAGGGCAGAACGGCGTTATCGAAGAGATTGACCACGAAACTGGTAAGCTTCTCGTCTCAGTGACTATTTTCGGTCGTGCCACACCCGTTGAACTCGAAGCTTGGCAGGTTGAAAATGCCTAAACACTTTTTTTCACATCTCGTAGACTCACAGTTTTTATCTACTCCAATCAACTAATAACCATTACTCAACACCACCATGGCCAAGGAAGTTAAACAAATTCTCAAGCTGCAAATTCAAGCAGGACAAGCTAACCCATCACCACCCGTTGGCCCTGCGCTCGGACAGGCTGGCGTCAACATCATGCAGTTCTGCAAAGACTTTAACGCAGCAACTCAAAAGCAAGCTGGGGATCTTCTCCCTACGGTAATCACCGTCTTCAATGATGCATCATTTACTTTTGTCACCAAGCAGCCTCCAGCGGCCGTGTTACTCAAGAAGGCGGCGAAAATCGCATCTGGATCTGGTGAGCCTAATAAAGAATCATGCGGAAGCATCACGAAAGCGCAACTCATGGATGTAGTGAGTGCTAAAATTGCAGATCTCAATACCAATGACCCAGAGCAGGCGGCTAAGATACTTGCCGGCACAGCGCGTCAGATGGGCCTAGAGATCAAAGGCATGTAAATCCTCAAATTACCTAGTTACAACTCTCGATACGAAAAAACAAACCGCAGGAGGAACAAGTCGCAAATCATTAGCGAGGAACTCCGTCAGCACTGCAAACAATACAATGAGCAAAAGAAGTAAGCGCTACCAGCAGGCGGCCGAACTTGTCGAAGAAGACAAGCAATACGGCCTCGAAGAAGCGGTGGGACTCGTCAAGAAGTTCCCCGCACCTAAGTTTGACCCAACCGTCACACTATCATTTAAACTTGGAATTGACCCCCGTAAAACCGACCAGATGGTTCGTGGATCAGTGGCACTTCCGCACGGCACAGGTAAAACAGTGCGTGTTGTTGTCTTTGCCTCTGGTGATGCTGCCAAAGCTGCTGAAGCAGCAGGTGCTGATGAAGTCGGTATGGCAGACCTGATCAAGAAGGTTCAAGAGGGATACACCGATTTTGATGCGGCCGTCGCAACTCCCGACGCTATGTTGGAGGTTCGTAAGATTGCTCGTGTGCTCGGACCTCGCGGTTTGATGCCCAACCCAAAGACAGGCACTGTGACTGAGGATACTGCTGCTGCAGTGAATGCTGTCAAAGCTGGTCGTATTGACTACAAGCTCGACAAGAACGGAAACGTTTCTGCTGCGATCGGTAAGGCATCTTTCAGCGAAGATCAGCTTACTGCCAACACAAATGCTCTTTTGGAGAGTGTTCTGAAAGCCAAGCCAGCAAGTGCTAAAGGTAACTACATTGAAAATGTTACTATTAGCGCGAGTATGTGCCCAGGTGTTGCACTTGAATCATCACTTTATACATTCAACTAACCATTACCAAGGAGAGATAAGACCATGAATCCTGATAAGAAATACATCATCGATGAGCTCTTTGAGCGCGTCAACTCATCACCCTTTGTTCTGGTGGTTGATTACACCGGCATGACTGTGCCAGAATTCGACGAGCTGCGCACACGCCTTACCGATAACGGTTCGGAGTGTCATGTTGCCAAGAACACCTACATGCGCAAAGCGATTGCCAATGCTGAGCTACCTGACATCAGCGAGCATTTGCTGGGCCAAACGGCATTCGTCACTGGCGAATCTGACGTCTGTGGCGCCGCTAAGACCATCAAGAACTTCGTCAAGGAGTTCAAGAAGCCCGAAGTGAAAACAGGTATCCTCGATGGTGACATCCTTGATGCTGTGCAAATTGAGGCTCTTGCCGATCTGCCTTCACGTGAGGTGCTGCTTGCAACACTACTTGGCACTATCAATGCACCAGCTTCTCAGTTGGTTCGCACCCTCAACGAGCCAGCGGCATCGCTCGCACGTGTCATCAAGGCAAAGCAAGAAGGCTAATAACAATCTGAACGGATGGTGAATCCCTCTCCAGGGAAGCGCCTGATAACAAAAAAAGGTTCCCACGTCGGATCTTAGGCATAAGAGCTGAAATGTCCGGAAGCTCCGGGCGCGACGTAACCAACAAAGGAGAAAAACAAAATGGCTGACTTAACAAAAATAGCTGAAGAACTGGGCAAACTCACCGTGCTTGAAGCCGCTGAGCTTGTAAAATCCCTCGAAGAAGAGTGGGGCGTTTCCGCCGCTGCTCCCGCTGCTGTTGCAGTTGCCGCCGGTGGTGGTGATGCAGGAGCTGCTGCTGAGGAAAAGACTGAATTCGACGTCGTGCTCGCTGAAGCCGGTGGTAACAAGATCGCTGTCATTAAGGCAGTGCGCGAAGTTGCTAGTGGACTCGGCCTTGCTGATGCCAAGAAACTTGTCGAGAGCGCTCCCGCTCCCGTACTTGAGGCAGCTTCCAAGGAAGACGCAGACGCAGCCAAGGCTAAGCTTGAAGAAGCTGGTGCCAAGGTTGAGCTTAAGTAGTAATACTTGAGTTCTGTAGGACATACCAGTTCTACGCACACATAGACTTTCTTTGTGTGCGGTGCCTCTGGGCCATTATGGTCTAAGTGCCGCACACAAGTCAGTCATCCCAACCATCAAGAAGCTTCGGTTTCTTTTAAACTACATCACAATCACCAGGGGAGACGTTCCTTGGTAATGAATCAATCCCAACTCAAATCGAGACGACAATTGTAAGCATCATCGCCCGGACTGGTAACAGTGCGGGCAAATCTGCCTACGGCAAGCAGCTAAAAATACAGCGCACGACAGCAATATTTTCAGCCTAAACGCATTCATCCCGATTAAAGTTAACAGCCCAAAAAGCACCCAGCACTAAGCTTACCAAAGCTCATACCCAATTATTATTATGGCAGAACGACGCTACTACGGAACAATTGATGAGGTCATCGAACCACCAAACTTGATCGAGGTTCAAAGCAAATCCTATGAGGATTTCCTCCAGAGAGATATAGCAGCATCACAGCGTGATGACTCAGGACTTCAGGCAGTGTTTCGCGAGATTTTCCCCATCAAAAGTTATGATGAGGCCATTACTTTAGAATTTATTGCATACGATATCGAAGAGCCCAAGGCGACTGCGCTCGAGGCACTCCAAACGGGAGAGACTTTCAGCGCTGGCCTCTACGTGACCTTCAAGCTTAAGGATGAGAGTGGCACTAAGAAAGAGCGTGTATACATGGGCGAAATGCCAATGATGACTCGCCGTGGCACCTTCGTAATCAACGGAGCTGAGCGAGTGATTGTATCACAGCTTCACCGTTCACCTGGTATTTGTTTCGAGACGTCTACTCACTTGAATGGCAAAACTCTCAACTCTTTCCGCATTATTCCAGACCGTGGGTCATGGTTGGAAACACAATTTGACACCAATGACTTGCTCTACGTCTACCTCGACAGACGTCGTCGTCGTCGTAAATTCCTCGCAACCACATTCCTCCGCGCCATGGGCTGGCCTACGGATCGTGACCTCTGTGAGCACTTCTACAACATTGAGAAGCTTGATCTGAAGAAGATCATCAAAGCCAATGATGAGGAAGAACTTGCTCAAAAAGTAACCTTTGAAGACATTCTTGATGATGAAGTTGTTATCGTTAAGGCCTACGAGCCAATGACGATTGGTAACGTCAACCAGCTCATTGAGCTCGGTTACAAAACGGTCGACGTTATCGACGCTCGCGAAGACGAGATTCTGCTCAAATCTCTCAAGAAAGACCCCGCTCACGATGAGGAGTCTGCACTTAAGGATATTTACCGTAAGCTTCGCCCGGGTGACCCACCAACTGTTACCAATGCTAAAGCTCTTCTTGAGCGTCTTTTCTTTGATGAGAAGCGCTACGATCTGACCCGTGTAGGGCGCTACAAAATCAATCAAAAGCTTAAGCTTGATGTTGATCCCAAGGCACGCGTCATGGTTCCTGATGACTTCCTGGGTGCTGTTAAATATCTCCTCCGCCTGAAGAAAGGTGAGGGAATGCTTGATGATATTGATCACCTCGGATCGCGTCGTGTGCGTGCCGTAGGTGAGCTGCTCGGCAATCAGTGCCGTGTTGGATTAGCTCGTACTGAGCGTCTGGTCAAAGAGCGCATGACACTCTTTGATGTGAACTTGGAGGGTATGACTCCGCAAAAGCTCATCAACCCTAAGGCACTCAGTGCTGTAATTCGTGACTTCTTCGGGCGCTCTCAGCTCTCACAGTTCATGGATCAGACCAACCCGCTTGCAGAGTTGACGCACAAGCGACGCTTGTCAGCACTGGGACCGGGTGGACTTAACCGCGACCGTGCAGGTTTCGAAGTGCGTGACGTGCACACGTCCCACTACGGACGTATCTGCCCGATTGAGACTCCGGAAGGGCCTAATATTGGATTGATCAACTCACTCTGCACCTATGCTCGCATCAACGAGTTTGGCTTTATTGAGACTCCATACCGTTTGGTTAAGAATGGTAAGGTCAGCAATCAGATTGAATATGTGACTGCCGATCAGGAGGAAGAGTTCCTCATTGCTCAGGCAAACAACCCAATTGATAAAAAAGGTAATTTCCTAACTGAGAAAATCACGGCTCGTGAGAGTGGTGAATTTATTGAGGTTGATCCTAAGACGGTTCAATACATGGATGTATCTCCCAAGCAGCTCGTATCTGTTGCTGCTGGTATTATTCCTTTCCTTGAGCACGACGATGCTAACCGTGCGCTTATGGGCGCGAACATGCAACGTCAGGGCGTTCCATTGCTTATTTCTGACGCTCCGCTTGTTGGAACTGGGCTTGAAGCCAAGGCTGCAGAGGACTCACGCGCCGTTATTGTTGCTGAGGCCGATGGAGTAATTGCTGCAGCTACGGCTGAAGTCATTATTACGACCAAAGACGGTGAGCTTCCTGTCTCAGACGAGAAGTTCCTCAGTGAAATGACCGCAGTAAAGAGTAATCCTGCTAAAGGTATTTTTGCTTATCCATTGCGTAAATTTATGCGCTCTAACGCTGGCACTTGTCTCAACCAGAAGCCTATCTGCAAACGCGGAGACAAGGTCAAGGTTGGTGATGTGCTTGCAGATGGTCCCAACACAGAGGGTGGTGAGCTTGCTCTTGGACGTAACATCCTAGTGGCGTTCATGCCCTGGAATGGATACAACTTTGAGGATGCTATCGTCATCTCCGAAAAGGTTGTCAAAGAAGACATTTACACCTCGATTCATATTTCTGAGTTTGAGTGTGCCGCACGTGACACCAAACTTGGACCAGAGGAAATCACACGTGATATTCCTAACGTTGGAGACGAGGCCCTCAAAAACCTCGACCACGATGGTATTATCCGCGTCGGAGCAGAAGTGAAGCCCGGAGACATTCTAGTCGGTAAGATTACACCGAAGAGCGAAACAGAGCTGGCGCCTGAAGAGCGCTTGCTGCGTGCTATCTTTGGTGAGAAAGCGGCTGATGTTAAGGATACATCACTCCGTGTCCCATCAGGTTGCACCGGTATTGTTCAGGACATCAGGGTTGTTACTCATGGCCTCGCTCGTAAGCGCGAGAATGAGTTGGATCCAGTTAAGCTCAAGAAGCAGGTCAAAAAGATCAACGATGATTACAAGAAGAAGAAAGATCAGCTCACTGAGCAGCTGACAGAGAAACTCTCTGACATTCTTCTCGGTGAGAAAATTCCTCTCGATGTTGTGAATGCCCAAACCGGTGAAATTATCATTCCTGCTAACCGCAAGATTACCAAGACACTGCTTCGCAAGCTGGCGTCAATCTACGATCACATTGAGATCGATCCATCACCTATTCGTAACAAGATTCTTGAGATTATCGCGACTTTCGAAAGCCGCTTTGGCGAGCTTGACACAGATCGTGAGCGTCGTCTCGACCAGCTCGAGAGTGGTGAAGAAATTGATCCAGGTGCCATTAAAGAAGTTAAAGTCTTTGTTGCAGCTAAGCGTAAGCTCAGTGTTGGTGACAAGATGGCTGGTCGCCACGGTAACAAAGGAGTTGTTGCAACGATCGTACCCGAAGAAGACATGCCTTACCTCAGTGATGGAACTCCAGTGGAGATCTGCCTGAACCCACTTGGTGTGCCATCTCGTATGAACGTTGGACAGGTTCTTGAAACTCACCTTGGAGTTGCAGCAAAAGCCCTTGGGTTCACAGTAGCTACTCCGATTTTCGACGGTATTCCTGAGTCTGAAATTTGGAAGTTCATGAGCGAAGCTAAGAAGGTCGACGGATTTACTTGGATTGGTGACGGTAAAGACGGCACCACCGCGGGTAAGTCGACCCTCTATGACGGCCGCACTGGTGAAGCATTCCAGAACCCAGTCGTGGTGGGTATGATTTATATGCTCAAGTTGGGACACCTCGTCGCCGACAAGATTCACGCTCGTGCCGTTGGTCCATACAGTCTCGTCACCCAGCAGCCGCTTGGTGGTAAGGCTCAATACGGTGGCCAGCGATTCGGTGAGATGGAGGTTTGGGCACTTGAAGCTTATGGTGCCGCATACACCCTTCAGGAAATTCTTACTGTGAAGTCTGATGATGTTCAGGGCCGCACAAGGATCTACGAAGCCATTGTCAAAGGGGATAATAACCTCGAGGCAGGCACACCGGAGTCCTTCAACGTTCTGATGAAAGAAATGCAGTCTCTATGTTTGGATGTCAGACCGGGAAGCGGTGGGCAACCTAAACAGGGAGGTGCGGAATTCTCACTCGATGACCTCACACTCTAACCGCAGATAAACAACACAACCTAACTATTTAACTTAATACTTACTATTTACCATTATGAGCGTTGAAAATAACCTGCGTGAACTTTTCGGAGTTAATGAAAAGCCCGAGCAGTTCGATCATGTCGCCATTACCGTTGCATCACCAGAGATCATTAGATCTTGGTCAAGCGGTGAAGTGTTGAACCCCGAAACAATCAATTACCGCACATTCAAGCCAGAAAAAGGCGGCCTCTTCTGTGAGCGCATCTTTGGTCCAACCCGTGACTGGGAGTGTGCTTGCGGAAAATACAAGCGCATCAAACACAAGGGCGTCGTCTGTGACCGCTGTGGTGTCGAGGTGACTCTATCCCGTGTGCGTCGTGAGCGCATGGGTCATATTGAATTGGCTGTTCCTGTGTCACACATCTGGTTCTACAAATGTATGCCCAGCCGTATTGGCTTGGTTCTCGACTTGGCTGCACGTCAGCTTGAGCGAATCATTTACTATGAGGACTTTGTTGTGACTGATGTCGGCAGCACGGATCTTCAGCTAGGACAGCTTCTCAGTGAAAGTGAATACTTTGATGCTGAAGATGCCTACGGCGAAGCAAACTTCAAAGCAGAGATGGGTGCTGAGGCACTTCAATCATTGCTTACTGGAGTCAACCTAGCCGAGCTAACTACTCAGCTTGAAGAAGAGATGCTGAACACTCGCTCCAAGCAGACAAAGAAGAAGCTCGCCAAGCGAATCAAGCTTGCCCGCGGATTTGCTCAAAGCAATACCCGCCCTGAGTGGATGATCATGAACGTGCTTCCTGTTATTCCACCGGACCTTCGTCCGCTGGTGCCATTGGAAGGTGGACGTTTTGCTACCTCTGACCTTAACGACCTCTACCGTCGTGTGATCAACCGGAACAACCGCTTGAAGAACCTTCTCAAGCTCAAGACCCCGGATGTGATTATTCGTAATGAGAAGCGTATGTTGCAAGAGGCTGTGGACGCATTGTTTGACAATGGTCGCCACGGTCGTGCTGTCACTGGTGCTGGTAACCGTGCACTGAAATCACTCTCTGACATGCTCAAGGGTAAAGGTGGACGTTTCCGTCAAAACCTTCTTGGTAAGCGTGTAGACTACTCAGGACGTTCTGTCATTGTGATCGGACCTGAGTTGAAGCTCAACCAGTGTGGTTTGCCCAAGAAAATGGCGCTTACACTCTTTGAGCCATTCATCATTCGCCGACTCAAGGAGCTTGGCTACTGTCATACCGTGCGTAGTGCGAAGAAGATGATTGACCGCAAGACCACTGAGGTCTGGGATATCCTCGAAGAGGTGACCAAGGGACACCCCGTCATGCTCAACCGTGCGCCCACCTTGCACCGTCTCTCTATCCAGGCATTTGAGCCTGTGCTTATCGAGGGATCTGCTCTGCGTGTGCACCCACTGGTTTGTACTGCCTACAACGCTGACTTTGATGGCGACCAAATGGCAGTGCACGTGCCACTGTCGGTAGAAGCTCAGATGGAGGCGCGTCAGCTGATGCTCGCTCCTAATAATATCTTCTCACCTGCAAGTGGTAAGCCAATTACGGTGCCATCACAGGATATTATTCTTGGTTCTTACTACCTTACCTACGCTCGTCAGTTGACTGCGAAGGAGCTTGAGGCACGTAAGGACGTTCACTTACCGCTGTTTGAGAACACGACCGAAGTCGAGTTTGCAATTGCTAGCCGCAAGGTAAAGTATCATGACTGGATTCGCTTGCGTAACCCTGATTACGGCAAAGAAGAGAAGACATTCTTTGGTGACCATGAGAAAAAGATTATCGAGACCACTCCAGGTCGTGTCCGCTTCAATGAGATCTGGCCTTCTGGTCTAGGTTTCTTGAACTTCAATGTGGGCAAGAAGCAGATCGGCGACATCATCTGGCGTTGCTACCAGTGCGCTGGTCAAGCTGAGACGGTGAAGGTGCTCGATGCCCTCAAAGGCCTCGGCTTTATGGAGGCAACACGCTCTGGAATTTCTATTGGAATTATCGACATGGTCGTTCCTGAAGAGAAAAAGCCTGAACTCGAGAAGGCGTATGCTGAGCTTGAGAAGGTAACCAAGCAATATCGTAATGGTGTGATTACAGACAATGAGCGCTACCAGCAGGTAATCGACATTTGGACTCACGCATCAGACAACATCGCTGACGCACTCTACCGCAAGCTCGAACACAACGAGGGAGACAAGATCGTTAACCCATTGTTCTTGATGGTTGATTCCGGAGCTCGTGGTAACAAGCAGCAGATTAAGCAGCTTTCTGGAATGCGTGGTCTCATGGCCAAGCCATCTGGTGATATTATCGAGCGTCCTATTACCTCTAACTTCCGTGAGGGCCTCTCTGTGTTGGAATACTTCATCTCCACTCACGGTGCTCGTAAAGGACTGGCTGATACTGCGCTTAAGACCGCTGACTCAGGATACATGACACGTAAGCTGGTCGATGTTTCTCAGGACGTTATCGTCTTTGAGGAAGATTGTGGCACTGTCAACGGTATCACTGCCGAGCCTATTATTGAGAACGATGAGGAGGCAGCGTCACTGTCGTCCCGCATCTACGGCCGTGTTTCCGGTGAAAAGGTGACTGACCCAGTAAGTGGAAATGTCATCCTCGAAGTGGGACAACTGATCGGTGAACATGAAGCGAACAAAATCGAAGACCTCGGTTTCGAACGTCTCAAGATTCGTTCCACGCTGACTTGTGAAGCAGATCGCGGATGTTGTCAGAAGTGTTATGGACTCAACCTTGCATCTGGTGAGCTTGCTAAGCTTGGTGAGGCTGTAGGTATCGTTGCCGCTCAGTCCATCGGTGAGCCAGGAACTCAGTTGACTATGCGTACTTTCCACGTTGGTGGTGTTGCATCATCCTCGTTCAAGCAGCCAATCATTAAGGCGAAGAGCGGCGGCACGGTTGTCTACAAAGACGTTCGTGCGGTCAAGGATGCTGAGGGTAACTTTGTTGCACTCAACAAAAAGGGAGCTATCGCTATTCGTGACAAAGACGGACTCGAGCTTGAGTCATACAATCTCGTAATGGGATCGGCTATTTCAGTCCCAGACGGTGAGAAGGTTAAAAAAGGTCAAGTCTTCGTCACATGGGATCCATACAACGTGCCAATTCTCACCGAGAAGCCTGGTAAAGTTGAATTCCGCGACATGATCAAGGGTATTACCGTGCAGTCTGAAACCGACAAGGAGACAGGCAAGAAGGGTATGGTAGTCACCGAGCATAAAGAAGACCTCCACCCCCAGATTGTCATTGTTGACAAGAAGACCTCAGAGGTCCTCGCAAGCTACTCTATTCCTGTAGGTGCTCACCTTTCTGTAAAAGAAGGTGCTAGTGTCAAAGGTGGTGCTCAACTTGCGAGAACCCCACGTAAGATCTCCAAGACTGGTGATATTACTGGTGGTTTGCCACGTATTGCAGAACTCTTCGAAGCGCGTCGTCCGAAAGATGCGTGCACTATCGCCAAGATCGACGGAGAGGTATCTTATGGCCCCAATGTCCGTGGTAAGAAGAAGGTTATCGTAACTGATATGGACACTGGTGAGCATGCGGATCATTTGGTTCCTATGGGTAAGCACATCATCGTAGGAGAAGGAGACTTCCTTCATCGTGGTGATCAGATTACCGAAGGTCCAGTATCTCCAGACGACTTGTTGGAGGCATGTGGTGCGCAAGCACTTCAAGAGCACCTCACCAACGAGGTTCAGCGTGTTTATCGTCTGCAAGGTGTAGAAATCAATGACAAGCATATTGAGATCGTCATCCGCCAGATGTTACGCAAAGTGAAGATTACCGAGCCAGGTGATACTGAATTCCTGTGGGGTGATCAAATTGATCGTACCACCTTTAAGAAAGCCAATGAGGAAGTCATCTCGCAAGGTGGTGCTGCCGCTGAGTCCGAGCCAGTATTGCTCGGCATCACGAAAGCATCTCTTGAGACTGAATCCTTTATCTCAGCAGCATCGTTCCAGGACACCACACGTGTGCTTACCGATGCATCAACTATCGGGCGTGTTGATCACCTCCGTGGCTTCAAAGAGAACGTCATCATGGGTCACCTTATTCCTGCAGGAACTGGATTCCACCAGCATCGTGATGTGGATATTGAGTTCACTGTTGAAGAGCCTGAGCCACAGCAAGAAGAGCCTGAAGAAGGCGCTGAGAATGCGGAAGGCGCTGACGCTGATGGATCCGTTGCCGTTGAGGAGTTGCCTCTTCAGGCAAAGCCCATAACAGCGGGTGAAGAATCTGCATAAAGCGATTTACTTCGACACCTAAAAATCACAAGCCCGGGTCACATGATGTGATGCCGGGCTTTTTTTGCCTGATTTTTAGGCGCGTGCCTTGTTGGGTGATTCCCGTCAAGAGCGTGCTACTGCCAGTCGACCTCGACTTCGGCAACGTTACCATTGCGGTCCTTATATTTCAAATGACCATTCTTAATGGCATATTCATACACCTCTTTTGTAACCTTTACATCGTAGCAGCAATATTCCGCAATCTTCATCATCGGTTCAGGATCGCGTGTTTTTTTATACTCTTGCCACCATCTGAGAGCATCGAGACCGTCAGCAGACTTGCCCATTCCGAGAGTGGCTGAGGCGATGGAGTCCAACTTGAGACGATGCCCAAGTATTTTTTCCACCTCGATGAGCATATCAAGGTTGAGAGTTTGATTAGGGAGGTCGAGAATTGTGTATCCTTGGAGTACTGGGTAATCGAAATAAATGTGATTGTAGCCGACAACAAGGTCAGCCTTCACAAGCATTTCTACCAGCGCATCTGTCTGGTCTTCTCCAAAGATGTGATATTGGCCTGTGCGTGTGGAGTAAGCAACACCCACTGATATTCCCATCTTATCTTTGTTCTTTGCGCCTCCAACATCACCAAAGCTTCTCTGGGTTTCGAGGTCAAAGTACACGATGTCTTTCATTACAAAGGAGGGTCAAGAATCTGGCCCGAAGAATCAAGACTCAAGTGTGAAAGTAGCATTTATTCAGCAGTTCTTCGAACTAGGCTACATGTTGCGAAGTGATTTGGCCGCATCGCTGCGAGAGGCAATGATAGCTGGTACGAGTGTGGCGATCACACACATGACAAAGGCAAAGGAAAAGACTCCGATAAATTCCATCATTTGGATATCTGCAGGTAAGCCGTCAAAGCCGTTAAACTCAGAGGGGAAAGGGTCAAATCCCCATGAGGCAAAGAGGTCGAGAATGACTTGTCGGTTTTCGATCACAAGGTAGCCGAGCCCTAAACCAAGAATACCGCCAAAGAGTCCAATAATAATTCCTTGATAGAGGAAGACGCGCACAAGCTGCGCAGGTGCAGCTCCTAGAGCTTTCATGACACCAATTTCGCGCTTCTTCTGAATCGTGACGGTGAACATGACCGCCATGATGGAGAAGGCGGATACCATCATGATAAACGATAAAGAAAATGTTAGCAGCTGACGTTGGGTTTTGATGAGGGCGAATTGCTGTTGATGATCTTGCATCCAAGTGCGTGCTACCCAAGCATTATCATTTGGGAGGTTGGGGTGGACGAGCTCATTGAGGATTTCAGCTGCGAGATAGGGATCCTTGAGGCGTAGTGCGATACCGCGTACTCCTGCTCCAAGTCCAGTGAGGTCCTGGCCAACAGGTAGCGGCACAAAGACGTCTGGGCTAGCTGCGTGCCTCGTTGCTTGGTAAATGCCAATAACGGTCAGGTCCTTGGGCAATACTACCGTTTTCATATGTTTGATGTCCTCAATGTCGGCCTTGTCCGTGTTGATCTGTTTGAGCTTATCGAGTAACACTAGCGATTGGGCCATATGACCAGGCTCGAAAACATAATCACCGCTATCATCAGGCTTTGCTGTGCTGCGCTCTCCCTGCTCAAGGTGAAGCAGAAGATCGTCTACGGCCATTCTCTCAGCATTACGTATATTGCGATCCATGATCGGGTAGAGACGGTCATAATATAGTTGCTGTAAATCGGTAATAGCGATGATCTCTTGTTTGTCGGCTTGGGTGTAGATTTTCTGTAGGTGAGTTCGGATTTGACTCAGCTCTTCGGCAATTATTTGATGCAGAGGGTCCTGACCAATACGCTCAAGAATGGGCTGCACCTGTTTGAGGTTTCGGTTGGTATGGATTTGAATTGTATCACCGACTACGATGCCAAAGCGTTCTGCTGTGATTGAGGAAATGACAGCAGTTTCTCCCATGCCCATATCTGCGCTGCCATTACCTGGTTCGATGAGATCTTGGAGTGATTTGAGCTGTGCCTCATTGGCAGTATCGATAGCTTGCATCGCTGCTGGGGCAACAGCTCCAGCGCGGTCGAGTAGCACCCAGTCGTTGACCAGAGCGTAGGCACTCTCTATGCCCTCCATTGCAGACATCGATTCCTCAACGGCTCGCCACTCTAGCTCAGCATTATAATCGGGGAATTCCTCGCTGTCTGGCCACGGTGCAATACGCTCTATGTTGATGTGAGGAGTGTAGCTCAGTACACGATCTTTAACGAGCTGTTCAAATCCTCCAAATACCGATAGAACGACGATTAGGACCATCACCCCAATAGCCACACCAGCCAACGAGATCAGTGTAATGACCGAGACATGGGTGCGCAGTGGATTGAGGTAGCGCAGAGCAAGAAGAAGGCTGAAATTTTTTCGTACGATGGGTTGCTGAGGTGGTTAATTACTGCAGGTCAAATTGATGCCTTACTACCAGATTGTCCATCGAATTGTCACTAGCCTTGGTCTAATGGCTCGAGGGTAATGGCTCGAGCACTTTTCAGAGTTGGGGTCAGGGTAAGCTTTTCTCCTTCGATCTTTAGTATCACAGCGCCTGACTGTTGCTGGTCGATTGTGATGATGTCGAGAGCTGCCGTCAGTTTGAACCAGCTATCAGGGATTTGCTCATTTTCTGGAAAATCTGCATGGCTAGTTATGATGGCTCGAGGTGATACCGCCTTATAAAACGCCTCTCTGCCGGTAAAATCAGATCTGTTTCTGCCGCAGATGATGACATCAGCTTTCAAGTCCATGCCTGATTTTAATAATCTAGTTTCAGTAATGAACCCAGCATCTCCCGTGAACATGATTTTCCAATTATGCCAATGAAGTCGGATCACTAAGCCGCTGTCATCAGCTCGGCCCTTACCGCTGAGCTCAACGGGGGCATGTAAAATTTCCAATGATACTCCGGGTTCAATCGCAAATACCTGACCTGAATGAGGTGTGATCAGTTCGCAGTTAGCATGTTTGGATCTTTCGATGAAATACCGATAGCTTTTGCTCAGTGAGTCGGTGCGAGGAATGAGCGCTTGCTTGGGGGAGAAATGATTCAGGCAATCGCTCATGCCTCCACTGTGTTTGGAATCAGCGTGACTGATGATGAGTGAGTCGGGCCTGATTTTGAGTGCCTCCAATGCTGGTAACACATGCCGACGAAAAGTATCCTCACGACCGCTATCCAATAAAATACAGCCTCCAACATCGATTAGATTGGCTGCTCCTCCGTGAGGGATATCGAAAACAATAATGAGACCTTTATCCAGTCGTTGAGGCCTATGATGCCAATGGCTACCAGGAATGTGCGCGAAGGCAGCGGCAGTCTGATAGGTTGATCTCGCTACCCATGAGTTGATGTAATTGACAGAATTACCCGCGGGTTGCCAGAGAGCCCCCACTGAGATTGAGAGCATGGCTAAGGCAAGGATGATGAAAACCATCAGCATCAAGGGAATGCCTGCGATCACGGCAATGGGAGTGATGATCCCAAAATGAATCCATATGAGTGGAGCCGAACCCATCCAAGCCGCCATCGATACAGCGAGTGAGTTTCGCAACCATTTTTTCCATCCTAGAAAGCGCTCTTGCCATGATGTAAGTAGCACCCGCGGCATAAAGGGGTCAATTTGAGCCATGGGTTTGAGCACACGAATCCAGAATGTGGTCGCAAGTGCGAGTGCCAGAAGAACTCCGTATGATAGTTGGAACCCAGGGGTGTAGAGCTGATGGCCATCCCAGAGTAATACGATGATTGCACTAGCTCCAAGACTGTTGATTAGGGAAGGCCTTCTTCTGATGAGAAAGCCGGTGAGAAACACTGTTGCCATGATGACTGCCCGCACCGAAGGAGGGCGCAGGCCGGTCGTTGCGGCATAAGTGGTCATTGCTATGATGATGCCACCGATGAGCATCCAACGAGGAACTCGTAAAAACCAGAGAAGGCAACCAATGATGGTTCCTACCATACCGACGTGTAGTCCGCTTACGGCAAAGACATGGAGCGTTCCACTGTTACGAAAGTTATCGATCATCTTGGATGTTCGTTCTGGCCGCTCTCCTAGCACGACAGCTCGAATCAGCTGAGCGGGTTGGCTATTGGTGTCCAAGCCTGAGGTGATTCTCTGACGAATAGACTGACGCCATTCATCCATGATGCGAAGGGCTTGGTGCCTGAGGCTCACCCCCGAAATCTCAACAGGGTTCTGCGATGTAATACTTAGGTTTACTCCCTGACGATAAAGCCACGCTTGTTGATTAAATGCATGTGGGTTGCGTGCAGGTCGAATGGGCTCAATGGGGCCGGATGTCTTGATGATGTCACCGTATTTGATTTTCTCTTGATGAAAGAAGCTTCTTCTCAATTGGATGACCATATCTGATGCCGGAGGCATCGTCTCTGCCTCAATATCGGTCGTCAGTGTATCAACCCAGACCAGAAAGGGTCCATTTCCATTGGAGCCTGTAGCGATAACAACTCCTTCAACGCTACCCATTTGGCGAAAATGCTGAGCCTTAGTAAGTTGAGCCCAATCATTGAGACTTTTTACCCTTGGCCCATGAATGCCTAGTGCGAGGAGTGTTGAGACGAAAAATAGGGTGAGCGTAATGTTGCGAACAAAAAAAGCGCAGGCAATACTGGCAATGCTAGCAATACTGATAGAGAGTAGCCCAATATTAAAGTTAGGGTATTGGTAAGTGGCAATGTGTTCTCCAATGAGAATGCCTGATATGACTCCCAGCAATAACGGCCAGAGGGGGAATAGTGCGAGCCAGCCCTTTAATTTGTTAGAGTCAAGCACATGGCGATGTTAGACTAGTTGGGTGTGGCGGCAAGAAGATCTTACGCCAATCTAACGGATTATCAAGATGGCCTACTTGAGTTCTGAGTCAGCCCTGAGCTTTCTCTTCAGCTTCTGACTTGGCTAATTCATTGAGTCTATGGTGGGCACTGGCAGAATACTGAGATTCGGGAAAAGTTTCAATGATCTGCTCAAGGATGGCAGAGCACATTTCCTTGTCGCCTAGTTGATCGAGGTAAATCTCAGCAATGCGTCCCATGAAAAAAGCAGCATCATCAGCAGGCCATTCTTTTTCTTCAAGAGCAGTTTTAAGGGTGTTGATAGCCACTTCTGAATCTTCCAATTGATCGTTTTGAATTTTAGCAATTTCAACCCACGGCAGTCGGTTGTCTGGCTCATCTTCTGCAACGGTTCGGTATAAGGAGATTGCCTCAATGTAGTCACCGCGTGCGTAAGCGGCCTGAGCAAATTGAATAGGAGCTCTGGTTATGGTTTCATTGGAAGCGAGGACAGCATTGCTTGCCTTGCTTGTGATCACGGGAAGAGCATACATCACAAACATGAACCCTACATAAAGGGCTGCGATTAAGAGCGCGGGGAGCTGTGCTGCTTGCTTGGATGCGTCATCAGGATCGTTGTTCACTAATATGGAAATGACCATGGAAGCGATAGTTACAAAGACGATGGCGTGAATTATTTTACGCAACATAGATTAAATACTACTATACCACTCGCAATGCGGGTTTGGGAAGGAGAAAAAGTTAGTGAGGAGGTGATAAGTTCACTACATGCGGCGTGCATTTCGGCCTTCGTCGATCAGCTTCCAGAAGTGCTTGGATTCGGCCAATTGCTCATCCTCTGAAATCGGCATTTTTGACCTAAACAGGAAGTCAGAGAATGTATTCTTGTGGAGCACTCGGTGTACGATTACCAAATTATTAGCCACTTCAAAGTAGATTCGAGAGTCATTGGCGCGAAACCGATAGAGAGTTTTGCCGTTTCTGGTGATTTTTCCGAAACATTCATGCTCTTGATTCTCATCCAATTCAATGAGGTCAGATTCTGAAACCCTAAAGGCATCGAGAAGCTCTAGCTGATCCATGGTGTCCATGCGCGATATCTCAGCAGCACTAATTTCATTGAATACAATTTGTAACACACAAGCAGACAAGCACTCAGCGGGCAAATAATCAAGCAATCTCGGATTTCTTTGCTTCGGTGAGCGCCTCATGGGTGCTTGCAATCAGCTTTGTTTGCCTTCAAACTTGCGATGAGTTGATGGTGAATTATTTTCTTAAACGAGGCGTAAAGTTGCAGTTTTTTGCGACCTTTGCTTGGGCTCTACTCCTTTCCTCGTGCGCCACCACGATTAGCTATGCGCCTGCAGGGGGAGGGGATCCACAGCTCAAGAAAGACCACTACATAAGCTACGATAATGAAGAGTTTGGTTACCGCAAATGGTTGCCTCAATCGGCCGGGCAGAAGGATCCAGCCTTAGTGATTATCGGTGTTCATGGCATTTCTGGGCATTCTGGTGATTATAAGAATTTGGCAGATTACCTGATAAAAAAGCGGCATGACGTGGCACTTTATGCTGCTGAAACAAGAGGTCAAGGTATGGATACTAGGCGACAAAGGCGTGGAGATATCAGGCGAGTTGAACAATGGTATAACGATCTCGACACCTTCACAGGCTTAGTGCGTGAGAAACATCCTAAATCAAAGATCATATGGTTTGGCGAAAGCATGGGCTCCCTCATTGTCATGCATGCGTATCATTACTTGGCGCAAGAGCGACGACCTTTTGCAATGGCAATCTCCTCGCCGATTATTGAGGTGGATTCCGAGTTGCCGCCGTGGAAGCTCGCTGCCGCAAAATGTGCGGCATTATTCTTTCCGGTTGCTAGAATATCACTTGAGTCTCTCTCCGACGGACGTCGCCCAGTAGTTACCGAAGACGACAATCATGAGCAGCAAGCGGCAAAAAATGAGTGGTATATACAACGATATACACTACGTTTGTTAGTCAAACTTGGCGATCTTGCTCAATCCATGGATGCTGCGGCATCGACAGTCTCATGCCCTGTCTTGGTTCTCCATGGGGGCAAAGATGTGTTTACCCAACAAGACAAGGTAAACGATTTTTGTCGTAACTTTGACTCGCTGGTAAGTTCAACCCACCATTACTATCCTGGATCATATCATCTTTTGATGTATGATCATCAAAAGGAGAGGATTTTCGCTGATATCTCCTCATGGTTAAATCAACATCTTGATAGCTTCGATGGGAGCAAGTAGGATGAAACAAGCACAAGCAATGAACATAAAGCTTCATTCCGAAAATTCAAAATCAACCAAGCTGCAGTTCCAAGCTCGGACAATCTGTCTTGCTTGTCTGTTGACGATTGCATTGTTTTTTTGTGGTGCTTCAGCAGAGTCGGTAAAAGCACCGCAGGATGCTGACGCTCGTCATGCCGAATCTGACAGCTACATTGACGATCTGGCCCTTAAGCTGAGTGACGAATCGTATGAGTTGCGTGAACAAGCAACGGCGGATCTATGGAAACTTGGTGCTGAGGCATTGCCCACCTTGCGTCGTGTCGCTTTGAGTGATGATATTGAGGCTTCCGACCGTGCTGAAGAGTTGATTCGCTATATTTCGGCCGGTTTGTTGTTTGATTCCCCACAAGAAGCAAAAGAGCTAGTAATGAAGTTTTTTGAAAGCACCTATAATGGTAAAATACTAATTACACACAAGCTTATCGAGATTGGCCAGTGGAAGCAAGTGATGCATCTCAGTAGGCTGGATGGTGATCCGGATGTTCAACGAGTTATGGCCGAGGTCTCTTGGCCTCATGTCCAAGCTGCACTGAGGAACGCGATAGCAGGTGGGGACGAGCAACAGGTTGCTGAGATCATGGGCTTGATGGGAGACACAGATTTGCACATGCGCACGCGGGCATTTCACGTCATACAGAGAGGTCAGCTTGCGCTTGAACTGAAGAAATCTGCTGATACGAAAGGCCAAGTTGCAGCACGATGGAGGATGTGGCTGCATCGATGCAATGGTGATCTTAAAGCGGCGATTGCTGAAGCTGAGAAGGCGGGCATGTCGAGGACAACCGATTTATTGCGGGTGCTTGACGGCGATGCATCGCAGTGGCTGAAGAGCTCGGCGGCGGAAGGTGATGCTATCTACCAATGGGGATGTAAGTTACAGCAATTGAAGATTGAGGGCAAAGATGCTGAGGCCAAGTTGGAAAGTGAGAACTGGAGGGGTATCGAAGCTGGTCAAGCAAAACTCTCATTCGTAATTCGATGCCTCGCGGTAAATGGATTTCGTGAGCAGGCACTGAATCTACTCGAGAGTAGTAATTCAAATGCTGCTTTTTACTATTATGATGTCGCTGAGATGCCATCTCGAAGCTTGAAGGTTTTGGGTATAGAGAAGCATGCAAAGCCTCCGTATACAGAATGGGTCGGCAAGCGTATTGGGGAGCTGAAGGAAGGCTGGAGTGGGCGTGATGAGGCAGCTCAGCAAGTGATGATGTTAGCTGGTTTTCTCTATGGTAGAGGGGAGTCGCAGCACGCGGTTGATGTTCTCTCTCCTATGATGAGCTTGCTTGATGAGCAAGATAAAGGGTGGAGTGATCAGGTTGAGGCTATGCTGAAAGGCGGCATGGCCCCGTTGGGAGTTCATTTCATCAAGCAGAAGATCGAGCAGGGTGGAGCGAATCAAGCGCAGCTTACTGAGATAGTCGAAAAAATGATCGGCCATATGGAGCGTTCGATGCGTGATTGCATATGGACTCATCTAATCAAGCGTAATGGCGATGATCATGGAGCATCGCTAGATCAACTGGGATTTCTTGCAGGACTGCTCCCTGATCCTGATGATCAAGCATCAAAGATTCATAACGGGCTTTTGCGTGAGCTTGGTGAGGATGAGATGATAGCAAACAATCAAGAAGTCCTGCTCATCGATACACTCTACAAGCTGTGCATTGCGCGTAATGACTTGAATGCAGCATCTCAAATGATGGATACCTATCTGGATAGGAGTAGTGTCATCCAATTATCTCGAGATGATATCAATTATAATTTGCTTCGTTGGGAGAAGGTAGAGCCAGTGCTTGCAGCTGGTGCTGTGCGGCGACCCCTAGACCGGGGCAACCTTATCAAGTGGTATGTTGCACTGCAAAAATTAGGCCGTCATGAGAATGCCGAGGAAGTCTTCAGTCGGGTCATGCAGCTTTGCCTTGGTGATCCGGATAGCTTGACCGACTATGGTGAATATTTGTATGCTGTAGGCTATGAGCATCAAGCAATAGAGCTTTGGACCTTAGCAGCCATGATTGCTGATTTCGACGATGAGGATCTTGATGACTATGTATGGGCGGTGGAGCTTTTGGCAAGTAACAGCCGATCATTGTATGCCAGAGGAGAGTGGCAAAAAGCATGGTCTATCAGCGAGGTCTTTGCCCGATTCATCATGCTCAGGAGCTCAGTGCACACGCATGATGCTCTCAAGGCTTGTTACCAGACTGAGTTTTGTCACGGAATGATGATGCTGAAGCAGGGACGATACGTAGAGGGCATGCGAAGGCTTGAAACTGCACGTCATATGATTCCGGGGGATGGGGTGCTTGCGGATGATTTTTTCCCAGCCCTACGTAATAAAATTCCCACTAAGACATATAATGAATGGTTCGATGATTGCTACGATCACATTACCAAGGTCTGCAAAGATTACCCGCGATCTCATAATGTTCATAACACAGCGGCGTGGTTAGCTTCGAGGGCGGTAAGGTATTTAGATGAGGCACATGCTAATGCCCAGATCGCGGTTTCTATGAGGCCGAATCAAGGTGCTTATCTTGATACAATGGCAGAGGTGTGGTTTGCCAAGGGTGATAGAGAACAAGCGCTGCTGTGGTCTGAAAAAGCGATAGCGGGAACTATATCTAATGCCGCTGGGAGTCCTCGAAGTCTTCGTAAGGTCTATGCGAACTACCAACAATTGAGTAAGCAATATCAACATTTTAAAAATGACCCTTTACCAACGAGGGCTCGCTGATGATGCTTCGATCTTCTTTTTCTGATCATGCACCGCTTGTTATTGTTTCTGTCTTTGCTTCCACTGCTTGTTGCATTGATATTGCGAAAGTTAAATGCGGACCGCATTTTGAAGTTGTCTCGCGAGCGCGAATTGTCAGGTGACGGTACGGCGCTGGCTAAGCGCATGCTGACAGCAATGGAGCTCGGTGATGCCGAGCTGCGCATCAAAAAGCGCGAGTGGGCTGGGTCAGCAGCGAGTGGCGATGGCTGGCTCACACTCACGCCTGAGCTCGCAAGTGGTAAAAGCATAGCAGACCACGGGCAGGTCGTATTGCGAGTAGGCCTATACTTCTTATCTTTAAGAGACCCAAAATCTGTGGCTAGGCGTCGCTGGGCGTTGCGGTTTGGACATGCTTTTCCTATTTTCACCCTTGTTGTGTGTGTCTTTGCTTTGCTGGTGGGTAAGCTGCCTGTGATGTGGGTCATCAGTATCGCGATGGCCTCACTAGGAATCGCTGCCTGCGCTCAGGTACTCACGCTGACTACGAACCTGCAAGCCGCGGCGATGGCAGCGGTGGTGCTTGAGAAGAAACATATTTACCCAAGATTGAGTGACGAGGAGCTGGTTGTTGCCGCAACTCGCGCATGGGCATGGGACAGCGTAGTGCCGGGTCTCATTTCCAGACTGATATAGTAGGCGAGGCCAATCCGGTGCTGGCAAATATACCAGCGGGCTATGTAATCATGGCTTGCTAGCGTGTGACATCAAAAACAGTATTCTATGCTCGCCAGTAGAAATACTTTTTGGTAAAGATTTCTTAACTTTTTACTGAACACTGTAGCCAAGATTTATACATAATACGCCATGATCTCATACAATCGCGATCCTCAACAAACCATTCCTGAGTCGTCCGTCAAAATTATTGGGCTCGGTGGGGCAGGAGCCAACATGCTTGATCGAGCTACATTGGATGGTCTGGCTGGTCCTGAGATGACCTGTGTGAACACTGACCTACGCACCTTATCAAGCTCGGTGGCGGCCGAGAAAATTCATTTGGGCAAGAACTTAACCAAGGGGCTTGGTGCCGGAGGGGATCCTGAGCTGGGTGCGCGTGCGGCACAGGAAGTTGAGCATGAGCTGCGCGATGCGCTTCGCGGTAGAAAAATGGTTTTTTTATGTGTCGGCTTAGGTGGAGGCACGGGGTCTGGTGCTGCCCCTTTGATTGTGCGTATTGCTCGTGAAGAAGGAGCGTTCGTGGTCGTTTTTGCGACAATGCCTTTTGGCTTCGAAGGGCAACGCCGCAGAGAGCAAGCAGATACGGCACTCAATGAATTATCTGTCTTGGCCAATGCTGTTGTCACCTTTGATAATGATCGTATGGGTGAGCTTGTGCTCGCTAAGCAAGGTGTCCATGAGGCCTTTGCTGCATGTGATACAATGATTTCTGAGGCTGTTAAAGCAGTGACACGGCTAGTTGTTCGGCCGGGATTGATCAATATCGGGCTTGCTGACCTGATGAGTGCACTCAATACAACGCGCTCGCGTTGCCTTTTTGGTTCTGGATCCGGCCAAGGAGAAAACCGCTCACAGCAGGCTATTGAGAATGCACTCAACAGCCCCTTACTGGATAAGGGGCATCTGCTCACTAACGCGACGAGCGTGCTTATACATGTTTGCGGTGATGAGAGCCTCACCCTCTATGAAGTGGAGTTGCTGATGCAAAGCCTCTCCAAGCATATTCCGTCAGATTCACAGGTCCTATTCGGAGTTGCTACTGATCCTTCGATGAACGGAGACCTTAGCGTGACGCTGATTAGTGCCGTCCCTGAAGAAAAAATTCATTCTGAGGTGTCCGATGAGCTTGATGAGCAAGAAACATCTCTCGATGACCAAATATCGGCGTCTTTGGCGGCAGTGGAGTCAAGCCGTGTGATGGAGGCGCCAGAGGATGAGAAAATAATGGAGCCTAGTGAGGGGTTCTCACCAGATTCTGAGGATGATCAAGAGCTTAGTGAGGATCATGATCAAGATACACTGCTGAGTGAGGTTTCATCCGATGAAGCCGTTGTGAGTAAAGATGATGAAGAAGCCAGTTATGCTGATTTTATAAACATGGAAGAGGTACAGCAACTAGCTGATGCCGTTCTCAATGATGCCGAAACCGAAATGGAGGATAAGTCAGACGAGGAGCTCGTTTCGCCCGAGGAAGTGGTCGTAGAGCAACCATTCGCAGAAATTGATCATGCTGATCCAAATGATGATAAAGCTGAGGGTCTGCATGACGAGCTAGATGACGAGGATAGTCTTTTCTCTGATGTATCGATGAGTGGAGAGCAGGGTGCTCAAGCTGAGCTCGAGCTGGACGGAGGCCCTAAGGGTAAGTTTGAGGGCGAGAGCCCTAACGTCCTTGAGGGTGAAGATCTCGACATTCCTCCATTTTTGCGCAACAAAAAGAAGTAGCCCTGATGAAATCTGGCATGTAATCCAGCTTGCCGTCAGAATAACAAAGTGTTACCGATTCACCCGTCATGTCAAATTTAGGTACTTTCATATTAGTCGCTGTGTGCGTGAGTATGGGATATGTTGTCGAACCATATATGTTCAAGCTGCGTGATACAGATAGAAACAAGAGCGCAACGATTCAGAAAGAGCCCAAAAAGAAGGTTAAAAAAGACAAGCCCAAGCCCAAGCCCAAGCAGAGGCCGACAGTTGAGATTGACCTCGGATTGGTGAAACCTGCAGATTTTCCAGACCAAGTCTCGCTTTATGATAGTTTCGAAATTGATGCCAATGGTCTCATTATCACCCTCAAAGAAGGAGCCCAAATAAACCCGGTTCGGGTAGAAGGTAGCGAGCTTATTTTCAAGACTCAAGGCATGACTCTTGAGCATGCCATTGATGTTGATCAAACCAATTTTAAGGAGCTGGTGCTACCAGTGATGAATGCGCGCATTCAAAAAGAGGCTGAAATGAAGCGAATCGAGGATGCTAAGCCTGTCGTGTTGGATCAGGCTGCCATCGTTTCTTGTATTCAAGCCAGTGTAGAAAGCGGAGCCGTCAATGAGTTCAAGGCTGAGCAAGTCACCGAATGGCTGGCAGGTGAGGATATAGAATTTGATGGGGTGAATTATCAGACGGGCTTGGTGAGCTTTGAAGCGGAGACAATCTTAGGAACCCAGACACAAAAAGCGATTGCCCTCATTGAAGATGGTGAAGTAGTCAAATGGCTCTGGGCCAAGACTCAGCTTGAAATGCGTTAGCCGCATAGCTTGGCGTTGCTACGAGATTAAGCTTTGCGGGAAGCTTTATCACTTCCTAAGAACTCTTTAACCTCATCAAGGTCTCGGGTGTTGATTACATCCTCGCGGCGCAACCAGCCTTTGCGGGCGACTCGGACTCCAAATGCCAGATACTGAAGCTGATCTGTGGAGTGTGCGTCTGGGTTGATTGAGGTCATTACACCCTTGTCGCGGGCGCGATGCCAATGGCGCCAGTCCATATCTAGGCGGTAGGGGTTACAGTTAAGCTCGATGATCGTTCCGGTGGCTGCGGCACAGTCAATGACTTTGTCGACATTAAGCTCATAGCCCTTGCGCTTGAGCAGCAGCCTGCCTGTTAAGTGGCCCATCATGGTGACATGCGGGTTTTCCATCGCGCGGATAATACGTTTGGTTTGTTCTTTTTCTGAGAGCTGGAACGAACCGTGGATTGAGGCCACGCAGTAGTCGAGCTGGGCCAGAAGATCATCCTCGAAGTCCAGCGTGCCATCTTTGAGGATGTCCACTTCTGTGCCAGCAAAGATTTGGAAATCGCTCCATGTGGCATTGATTTTTTTGATTGCCTCAACTTGACGTAGTAGGCGATCAGGCTGCAGGCCTCGCGCTTGAAACTGCGATTTGGAGTGGTCAGCAATACCGAGATATTGCAGGCCGAGCTCGCGGGCGGCTTCGGCCATTTCCTCAAGTGTGTGTTTGCCGTCAGATTCTGTGGTATGGTTATGGAAAGTACCGCGCAGATTCTCAAGCTCGATCAAGCGTGGAATCTCTCCAGCATCAGCGGCCTCGATCTCACCCTGATTCTCTCGTAGCTCTGGTGGGATATCGTCAAGGCCCAGGGCACGGTAAATATCACGCTCATCTTTGATAGCAGGTGCGGCGGGTGAGGACTTATCTTTGAGGGTGAAGCCATACTCGTTGAGTGACCAGCCATGCTTGAGAGCACGTGAGCGCAGTGCCACATTGTGCTCCTTGCTGCCAGAGAAGTATTGCAGAGCGAATGGGAACTGATCGTTGGAAACAGCACGGAGATCACACTGCAGACCGTTCTCAAGCCGGATCGAAGCCTTGGTATCCCCATGGGCGATAACCGAGTGTACCTCAGGTAACTCCGTGAAGTAGGCGGTAAGTTTTGCCGGCTCTGCTGTTGCCACCAGGAAGTCAAGATCGTGAAGCACCTCCTTGCTTCGGCGGTAGGAGCCAGCTGATGCGACGCGAAGCGTGTCTGGGTGCTCACGGAGAATATCGAGCATGTGTTCTGCGATGGGTGCCACGTCTCCGAGGCGGAAAAAATCGGCGAATTGTTCCTTGAGAGCGATGGACTCTATGAGTTTCTCAATCGACTTCTTGCCAAAGCCGGGCAGTGAGGCGGCACTTCCATCCTCGCACGCTTTCTTGAGGGAATCGATGGAGTCGACATTGAGCTTGTCATAGAGGGCGCGAACTTTTTTGGGTCCCAGCCCCTGGATGCCAAAGAGGTCGAAGAGCCCGGGTGGAAACTCAGCCCGCAGGTTTTGGTGGAACTCTAGTTTGCCTGTGCTGGCAAGTTCATGGATTTTCTGCTGCAGGGCTTTGCCTATGCCGGCAATGCCCTCAAGGTTATCTGCTGCTGCCATGGCAACGATTTCTCCCTGAAAGTTCCGCACGGTTTCTGCACCATTGCGGTAGGCGCGTGTCTTGAAAGGGTTCTCACCCTTAATTTCCATGAGCAGTGCGATCTCATCGAGCACTGCGGCAATTTCATCTCTTGAGATAGCCATGATTAGAGAGTTGGTCTGAGGGTGATCGCCCGAGAGTTATAGTGATCGCGCGGGCTAAACAGCCAGCCGGGATTGCGGTCGACTAGTTCATAACCAGTGAGCATGAATTCTGGAAGGATTTGGTTCGAGTTGATTTCGTATACATTGTCGCCGGTATAATAACCGTAAATCTTGTATTCGTAGTTCTGGTCAAATCCATAGCGTTTGCTGGGCGGGCCTTCCTCAGGCAGGCGGTCTGGGTTGCGCTTTTTACTCTCATTGAAAACAACCAGCCGCGCAGTATTAGCACTCTGTCGTGGCTTGCGCAAGTAACCCCAGAAGCGTGTCTTTTTGACGAAGTAGCGCCTGCCATAATAAAAATTACCGCTAGGTTCCGAGGCGATATCGGCAGCGCGCACCTCAGGTAGAGGACCGCCCATATTGGGTGAGCCATATGCTCCAGGATATCCACCGGTAGCACAAGAGCCAAGCAGCATGGCAAGGACTCCGGAGGCAAAAAGCATGAGGTGTTTCCACATGGCTTGATCTTTGGTGAGAACCTCAGTGAGGTCAAGCAAGGCTTGTGGCAGGGCGCGTTTGTAATTTTATCTAATCGGGCACCCCCAAGTGATCTTCAAATGAAAAAAAGTAGGGCCGGCGAGACTCGAACTCGCGACCAAGGGATTATGAGTCCCCTGCTCTAACCAACTGAGCTACAGCCCCCCTGAATGCTGCGCAATATACGCATTTAAGCGCCGCTGACAATGCCATATATAGAATATCTTATGGCGGAGCAATGATGGCGGATAGCCGCGTTGCGGCTTCAACAAAGAACAAGGAACGAAGAACCAAGAACAGCCGCGCAGAGGCTCCCTACTTCAATTGAATCCGCATGGTGGCTTCTTGGCGGCTTGGCGTCTTTGCGTGAGTTTCTTTTTTTAGCACGCCAAGACGCTATCCGCCTGCGGCGGACGCCAAGATTCCGAGAATGTAAAACAAAGATGGCACCGATGACCACCGATGTTTACGGGTGTCATGATCTGTGTTCATCCTTTTTCATCGGTAATCATCCTGATTCCGGTCTTCATTTTTATCTAACAAATAATACGAAAGGCGCTCCGTTGTAGTCGCCGGTAACCGTTGTTGTGAGCAACAAAAAGCCTAGCATGCTAACGCATAGGTTTTTTTATTTAAGATAAGTTAAATTCCTTAAAAGTCATTCATACGAATGATGCTTTTGATGCATTTTTTGAAATACGGGCGAATAATTCATCCCAAGGTGCGATAGACAAAAAACTCAGGGGTGGGGTATTCTTACAGACGATAACACATATGGTGCATCCGGCTGCCTGCAGCAAAAGATGCCACCCACATCACATAAGATCGATACCCCATAACTAATAATCCTATGAAAACCACCATTAACACAAAACCTAACATATCACAGCATAAGATGATAACATGTAGAGCTCTCTATCTATTAACTGTAGCTGGTTTGCTATCCCATAGCACCCACAGCGCTCAAGCGGCCACTTGGGTAGGAAGTGTCGGTGGAGATTGGAATGTCTCGTCTAACTGGGGTGGTAGCTTGCCAAGCAATACAGATTTAGCTGGTATCTATGAGTCCGGTGCCGTGGTAACGGACACCCAAACTGTGGGGCGTGTCAACTTGGGAGACGGCAGCTCAAATTTTGACTCTTATCTGAACATTACCAGCACGGGCTCCTTAACCTTGAACACTGGGAGTGGCTACATTTTACGTCAGAACTGGGGTGGCAGTGACGGCGGCACTGGTGGTTCGACGATCAATGTAGACGGTGGTACTCTCTCGGCATCTGATGGTATTCAGTCCGGCACTGCAGCGGGGCTCTATGCGACTTTGAATGTCACCAACGGAGGTACTGTGACCATTGACAATGGTAATCTCAATTACAGCAGCTCAAATGGTGCTGCTCGAACTATTGTGGTTGATGGCGCTGGATCATCACTTACTGTCTCAGGGCAAACTCTGCTAAACGGCACTACTCCTGGAGCGCTCGCGATTTCCAATGGAGGCAACTTCACCACAGGATCGGGAACGATTTCAGGTGTTGTCAGCGGGGCTGTTGGAACTTTTGTTCAGGATGGTGTGGGTGGAACGACCATCCTCTCTGGTGAGAATACTTTTGATGGTAACTACACCGTGACCAATGGCACGCTTACTATCGGTGGCTCTGGCAAGATCGGTGACTACGACGGCGACATTACGGTCGCCAGCGGAGCAACCTTTGAATACGCCAGTGATCAGAATGGTTCGGGAAGCAACCGCATCAAAGGCACCATCAGTGGTGACGGTGCGTTTGTGGTTGATGCTGGCACCGGCAGTATCACCACGCGCGGAGAAGTCTCAGTCCCGACGATTGAGATCAAGTCTGGCAGGCTTATTCAGCAGGCGAACTTATCTTCTTTGGGTTCTGCCGAAACGACGGTTTATTTGGGTGACACCACGGGGAGTGCAGATGCGACCATTGAATACTCCGGCGGTGCAGGGACGAGGACCACAAAAACCGCGATCATCGTTCAAGCTGGCTCAACAGGTACAAAGAGCTTAACCGGTATCACATCTGCAATTGATAACACGGACATCACACTCAATGATAATTTGACCTTGGCTGCCATACAGCATGGTGATAATGACAGACTCTTGACATTTGGTGGTGTCATCAGCGGCACAGGTGGTCTGACAATTGATGATATCCCCAACAGCAACGGCGATCAGGGCGTAGTCGTCCTCAGTAATGCAGAGAACAACACCTACACCGGTGCCACCGTGGTTGATAGCGGGCTCCTGGTGGAGCAGGTAAGTGCGGATGTTGATGCAGCCACCTGGACGCGCACGACTAGTGCCACCACCATCGAAGACGGAGCAACCTTAAGGTTGGATACCACCAACCAGAGCAGTGCGGGCAGTAAGCAGGCGATTGGCACTATCACCGTCAATGCAGGAGGAACACTTGAACTTCTGACGGTGGCAAGCGGTGGTGGCCAGCCATCCATCTGGCAAAGAAATGGAGCATCAACCCTGATCGGAGACGGAACGCTCGTGAAGAGCGGATCTGGGATGCAGGGTATTGCATGGACTGCCACAAGTGTAAGTAATATCGCGCAATTTAACGGGGCGATTCAAGTCGATGAAGGTAGGTTGATTTTTGATCCAGGCAATACAAACGCAGTAGGCTCGGGTAACAATGATGTGTCGGTTGCCTCAGGTGCGGAGCTAGACGTTCGAACCGGCACGCTGGCCATTGATGAGCTCGATGGTGCTGGAACTGTTTTGAATTCAAATGGCACTGGGAGTAATACCCTTAGCCTAGGCAATAACAATGGCGGCGGCACGTTCAGCGGAGTGATATCGCAAGTAGACCCTGATGCTTTCTCCGTGGTCAAAAACGGTAGCGGCACCCAGATCCTGTCTGGGGCTAACACCTATAATGGCACGACAACGGTCAACGATGGTGAGTTGAGAATCGACAACATTGAGAGTGGTGCCTACACTGGAGCCATCATTGTCAACGGTGGCACATTACGTGAGGTCACTGCATACACTGGTGCTGAGCAGGGTAGTAATACGACCGATTATGCGCGTGCAGCTAGCTCTACTACGATTAACAGTGGCGGCACCTATGTTCTGGATACGAGTTCAATGATAGACAATAGGTCTCGCGTCGATGTGGGCACTATTATCGTTAATAGTGGTGGTGTTCTGGAGATTGCTCATGCCAGTAGTAACCTGGATACAGATAAGTATATCTGGAGCGGAGGTAGTGTCAGCGGAGATGGCACGATACGCAAGACGGGTGCTGCTTACGCTGATGTGGCATGGTCTAATCCTTCCGGTGATAGCCTGGATTCTTTCAATGGCTTGATTGATGTAGATCAAGGCACCTTGGCAGTCAATGTTCGAGGTAATTCGAACAATGGAGGTATCGCCGGCAGTGGAAACGCCGACTTGGATATTGCTTCAGGCGCAACCTTCGATCTTCGAAGCGGAACCTTCAATATCGATGCGCTCGACGGAAGTGGTACGATCGAAAACTCATCTGGAGTTGGTAATACCCTCAGTATTGGCAATAACAATGGTAGCGGCACGTTTAGTGGCAATATCACCCAAGTAGACGCCGATGCCTTTGACCTCGTGAAAAACGGCAGCGGCACCCAAACACTCTCAGGTGCCAACACCTACACGGGAACTACTACGGTCAACGCCGGTACCCTCTCCCTTGCCAGTGGTTCCAGCCATAGCGGCTCTGGTGACTACACCGTCAATGGCGGCACGCTCGAGATTGCCACCGGAGTTGATCTCAGTGGCCATGCTATGACCATTGCGGGAGTTATCAGCCCTGGTAACTCACCCGGAACCGCAGCCACAGGTGCACAGACCTGGTTGGACGGAGGCTCTTACCTCTGGGAAATCAATGACAGTGGTGGCAGCCAAGGTGCTGATCCTGGCTGGGACTGGCTCGATATTACCGGAGCACTCGATCTGACCAGCCTCACTGCAGGTGGTTTTACCATCGATATCGATTCTCTGACTCTGGGTAACGTTGCAGGAAATGCCGCAGGTTTCGATAGCTACATTCAGCTCGATGGTATCGCTGACTACAGCTTTACCATTGCCACCGCTTCATTAGGCATCAGTGGATTTGATGAGAGCCTTTTCACTCTGGACTATAGTGGCTTTAGCAACGCACCCGGATGGGAGTGGGGCATTATCCGCACTGGTAACGACCTCGTGCTGCAAGCCTTCGCCGTGCCCGAGCCAAGTTCAACAGCCTTGCTAGGCCTCGGAGGCCTTGCTCTAATGCTGCGCCGCAAGCGCAGCTAATGAGCAATTGCCGCAGCGCGACATCAACAAAGAACATGGAACCAAGAACAGCTGCCCCCGGCGGCTGTGCTGAAATTCACCATTCCAAATTCAATCCGCCTCCGGCGGATTACTCCGGCGGCAACAGCCCCGTTCGATACGCTTTGCTGATGGCCGAGGGCGCGTTAGAAACACCGAGCTTCTCGTAGATGTGGCGCACATGGGTAGCCACGGTCGGCGGGCTGATGCCGAGGCTATGAGAAATTTGCTTTTTCACCTGGCCCTCGCTGATGAGTTGCAGTACCTGCATTTCACGCTTGGTCAGCCTGGCTGCATTGGCTGAGTCCGGCCTCTGCTTCTGAACGTTATTAAGAATATACTTGGCGACCTTGGCATCCAGGGAGGCGCCTCCTGCCATTACGGTACGGATACCTTCTATGATGGTGTTGAGTGAGGCATTTTTGAGCAGATAGCCTGAGGCTCCCATGCTGATGGCCTTTATCACATCGGATTCATCCTCAGACTGGCTGAGCACAAGGAGATGGGTGTCGGGTGTATGTTTTTTGAACAATGGAATGGCTTCGATACCACTCATGCCAGGTAGCATGAGATCGAGCAGGATAACGTTGGGGAGCTCGGTTTTGTCTTTGGTTTCTGAGATGCTTTGCAGAGCACGCTCAGCAGTTCCAAAGGTGGCATAGAGCTCGAAGTCTTGCTCGGTTTCCAGGGCGAAGCGAACACCCTCCCGGTAGTCGGGGTGGTCTTCGACGATCATTACGCGTATGTTTGTTGGCATGATATTAATGGTTTGTTTTTGAGATGCTTTGGTTTGCGGGGATACTTTGTCAGAGGTGCTGAATCATATTTGTGGTTGGCGCCTATTGTGGGAGATCCTGAGTTTGAGGGTGACACAGGTGCCTTCCGTATCACCTGATGCGTTAGATGAAGCCGATATCTTGGCCTTGAGTAGATGGGCGCGGCGTTGGAGGGATTCAGGGATGGCGCTACCGTCTTTATCGCCCTCCCGAGCCAGGCCCCGGCCGTTGTCAGAGATCGTCAGAATCAGCTGCTTGGGTCGAGCCTTGAGGTGAGCCTTGATGCGGGTGGCTCCCGAGTGACGGCTAATATTAACCAGACATTCCTTGAAGAACAGGCGCAAATCATCACGGGTAACCGGTTTGAGACCTGCCAGATACTCTTCTCCTTCCACGCTGATCTCGTATTCCATGTCCGCCATGATGCGGTGGGCAAGGCGCTTCATGTCATCGTGCAGGCTGCCCGCGTTCCCTTTGGTCTCGTGCACTTTGATCCTTTGGCGCAGGGAGCTGCCGGCACGGGTGATGACTTCCTTGTGGCGCTGAAGCACGTCGTCTAGACGGGCGGGGGTGTCCTTGGCAATGCGGGCGGCGTCACCGAGTAGGCCGATGGTGTAGAGATCTGCTCCCAGCTCGTCGTGCAAATCGGCGGCGAGTCGTTCCCGGATTTCCTCGATCTGGCGCATGTGGGAGATCCGCCCGATCAAGATAGTGATGATGATGCCTGCACCGAGAAGTACGGCAAGCCAGACTAAGCGGCGTAGGTTGGTCTTCTGGCGAAGGTAGCGATCATTGAGTGCCAAGGCAATGAGCGGGCGCTCGGTCTCCAGATCATGGCGGCGTGCCAGCTGTTCCATCCACGTGCGGATCGGTAAGATATTGCCAAACTGGTTATTGCCATCTGTGAGTGCGGAGAGGAAGCGGTCCGAGCTTTCCTGAACGTCGGCCCTGACCGGGCGGTGCAGTGCCACATTTTGGTCATCCGCAAAGAGCTCGATTTCGGCAAAGCCGATGCGCGCTGTCAGCCGGTTCCGCGGCATGGCTTTGGATCGGAACGGGACGATGTAAGGCTTCTCCGCGGTGAGCTTGACGTAACGGCATGTGGTTAGCGGGATGTTGCGTGCGATGATCGGGCCAGTGTCGTAGCTGCTCGTTTTGATGTAATTGAGTATTAGCTTGGCATCGGTGAAGTCAGCACGGTTCGCCCCCATTACCAGAAGCTGGCCAGGCAGACCATGATCCCCGGGCAGAGGTTGGGGCACGCTGTCACTCACGTCCACGCTGTGTAGGTGAATTCGGTCCAAGGGCTGAGGCGCACCCAGATCAACGGTGAAGCTGGTGGTGTGGTCAGGGCGTATGCTGGCCAGGAATGCCAGGCTCTGCTCCCCGTGGGCAGCATCCATCATGTAAGGCATGAAGCCATCCACGAGATCATTCGCTGAGTTGGCCAGACTTTTCACGTCAGAGGATGCTTTCACAGACCTGCCCAGGGCGACATTGCGCTGTCCGCTGAATACGAGGGTTTCAGAGAGCTGGAACAGGTATTTGCTATCCCATGAGCGCGGGCTCAGGCGAGTGGCCTCAATACGTATCCAAGAGGCCTTGGCGCGGCCGCAGTCAACGATAACAGGAGCCTGGCGCGGGAGCATTCCTTCATTGGCATGGACACTTTCCAGGACGATCCCTTCAGGGTGTTCTTTGCTGCCTGCAATCACCCGGAATGAGGAAGGAAAACCCTCGGATTCATAGCCGGTCGCGGCATTACGCATGAGAGAGGGGACCAGTATCAGCTGGTCAATGGGATACTCTTCTCCCAAGTCGATCTGAACCCACTCGGTGTGATCGGGGGTGTCGTGAACCTTGGAGCGCCAGCCGATGGCACCGTAGCCGCTACGCAAGCTGTAGCGAGCCAGATTGTCCAGTTCAGTGTCAATATCTTTGAGGCGCTGCTCAAGCTGGGCGGTAGAGAGGTCCTCGATGACTGTCTCCGCTGGTGCCTCAGCGGCCCATGCGGTGCACATCAGTAGACCCGCCAGAAGGCAGGGTGCCAGCAGGCCCGGCAGGCGGGTAAAAAGGGGACGGGCCGGACGCATGAGTACTTGTAGCATGGATTGAGATATTACGCCATCGTGCATACTGATGATGCAGGTGCGAAGCGCCTGCTGAGATGGAAGATGCAAGATGGGATCAATGGCAACTCGAATTCAAAACTGGAACTGCCGCTGCGCGGCTGACTCACGCCAAGACGCTAAGGCGCGAAGGGGGTGGGGTTGACCGAGGTCCCCTCGGTCTGTGCTATTCTCCACCAATGTTCCTCTGCATTGGTGAACCTGTTACTTTGCCCGCGATACGCGGGCGACTGTGTGCTGCCCCCGCTCCGCTCAAGCTGTGCAGAGTCGCAGAAATCCTCCTCCGGATTTCTGATCATAAAGAAGGCGTGATACACGCACTACGTGTGCGCTCGAACCGTTCTCGTCCCATTCATCCCATGAGGGCGAAATGAGCTTGATGATGAATACAAAAAAAGCCCCGCTAGTGCGGGGCTTATAAGCTAAACAAAGTGGCGGGATGGACGGGATTGCTATCGCTCCGCTCAAGCGATGCCAGTGAGTAGAAATCCTCCTCCGGATTTCTGATTATTAAAATGGCGTGATGCACGCACTGCGTGTGCGTTCGAACCGTTCTCGTCCCATTCATCCCATGAGGGCGAAATGAGCTTGATGATGAATACAAAAAAAGCCCCGCTAGTGCGGGGCTTATAAGCTAGACAAAGTGGCGGGATGGACGGGACTCGAACCCGCGACCTCCGGCGTGACAGGCCGGCGCTCTAACCAACTGAGCTACCACCCCTTTGCTTTGCTTGGGCGGGCGGAACTTAGTGAGCTTCTGGGCTGCTGGCAATCACTTTTTTCGTGAAAATGACCATTTTTATTCAATGCTTCAGCTAAGGGCCTGCACAGCCGCTTCCAAGCTGTCAACATCGTCGATGGAATGGACGCTCACTGATTTATCAATACGACCCATCAACCCAGCTAGAACCTTGCCGGGGCCAAGCTCAAGGAAGGTGGTATGGCCATCTGCGATGAGTTTTTGCATCGAGGCTGTCCAGCGGACAGAACCGGTGACTTGTTGCTCAAGCATAGATTTGATGTCAGCAGTGTCCTTGACCTCGCGAGCCTCGAAGTTGCAGATTACAGGAATGGAGGGTTTCGAAAGGCTTACTCCAGCAAGAACTTCTGCAAGCTTGTCTTGTGCACTTTGCATCAAACGTGAGTGGTAGGCGCCTGCCACGTTTAGCTTCTTACCCATGCGGACACCACGCCCCTTTGCTTCAGCAACGGCTTTATCAATGCCTTCCTCATCACCCGAGAGAACAATTTGGCCGATGGTATTATAATTAGCGACGTCGACGTCACAGTCAGCGGCGAGTTGGGCTACGGCTTCTTCGCCACCTCCAATCATTGCAGCCATGGCGCCATTGGTGGCGTCACATGCTTCTTCCATGAATAAACCGCGTTGCTCGACAATCTTTAATCCAGTTTCAAAATCAAAAGTAGAGGCTAAGGTGTGAGCTGTGAATTCGCCCAGGGACAAACCCGCGGTCGCCACAGGAGTCAGCGAGGGAATTTTTTCCTTTAAGACCTCGAGGCATGCAAGGCCATGTAGAAAAAGTGCGGGTTGGCACTTTGAGGTCTTCGTTAATTCCTCATCGGGACCATTGAACATAATATCACTTAAGGAGTAGCCAAGTGCGGCGTCTGCCTTGGCGAACATATCTGCGACCATAGGGTAGGCATCCGCCAAATCTTTGCCCATGCCTACCTTCTGTGCTCCTTGGCCTGAAAATAATATTACAACGTTGCTCATGATGTTCTTTTTTTAGGTGACGGCTCGCTGATGCGCAAGCTCACATCTCATCTCGGAGAAAACTTATAAAATGAGGTGAAACTATTCTTGCAAAATTCCACCGACTAAGGAAAGTTCCTCCCGACCGCAACATGCTTTGCAATCTAAGGAGGGGTGGCAGAGTGGTCGAATGCACCGGTCTTGAAAACCGGCGTGGCGCAAGTCACCGTGGGTTCGAATCCCACCCCCTCTGCCAGAGCCCGGCCCATCCATGGTGGGCCGGGCTCTGGCATTTAGGAGTAGGTCGAGAGGCCTTTGCGAGCGCAGCAAGCAAGGGTTTGAACGCACACGCAGTGCATGCATCATGCATTCCTTAAAGTCGGAAATCCGGAGGAGGATTTCTGCTCCATGGCATAGTCCCCGAGGAGACCTCGGTCAATCCCACCCCCTCTGCCAGAGCCGGCTGATCCTGTAGCCATACCGAGCACTTCGGCCTATCTAAATATACCGTCCGAAATTAATTCGAGCCCATCTGTGGATCTCGCATAAAGAT
>Ga0206131_10000846_pt1 | contig 40950 bp, 35 predicted proteins | sample Helgoland_Spring_FD_148636 | JGI IMG/M metagenome (GOLD analysis project Ga0206131, IMG submission 148636) | Pelagic subsurface seawater microbial communities from Kabeltonne, Helgoland, North Sea - Helgoland_Spring_Bloom_20160517_1 | ecosystem: Environmental > Aquatic > Marine > Epipelagic ... | reverse complement strand
AAGATCTTGGGTTAGGCTTTCATCAATCATCAAATCAACCAATTCGCGGCTGTAATGAGGGCGCAAATTGGTAACGGCATTTGCCATTCCATCCAGCAATAATTCATGCAGGCGGGCTTGGTTGACTATGCCGTGTGTGAACTCTGACATGCCAAGCCGAGCATCGGTGATCTTATGGGTGCGTTTGATATTCTGGGGATTTTCTGTATCTGGCTCCCAGAACGTATTCTGCATCAGCTTGTAGGTTTCTTTTTCGACCATTTCACTGCTGTTGAATGCTTCCATGATTTCGATTGTTCGACACGAAATCCCGTCCGCGCGTCCGAACAGTAAAGGTCCGTCTGCCATGTCCACGATACATGTGCTGATGTCACCAAATTCTGACATCTGACGGGCCATTGTCAGGCCTGCAGGGCCGGTACCAACGATCAGAACGTCTACTTCGGTGGGCAAATCTTCGATTGGTGGCGTGGGATAGGCTTTCCGCGCCGCATCCGGAATCTGATAATTGCCCGGTTTGAAACCATTCAGATGAAATTGCATGATAACCTCTTTTCAAAACCTGTGCCGTCTGCATCGGTAGTGTGCTGCCAGCGCTGTTGCAATGTACACGACAGGATGGCGTTGTCACATTAAACTAGGCTGAAGTGGGCAGAGGGTGTTACTGTCAGACAAAACTAACTTGAGACGGGGCGGGCGGTTTCGTAGCCTCGCCGTATGACGAAAAACTCCCCATTTCGCTACATGAAACCTGGCCCGGGGTAACCATCCATTTTGCCTAAGCCCGTGGACCGGGAACCAAGTGCCGAAGGCACTATCGTCTATAGAGCAGGCACCTAGGTTTCTGCCTTCAGTGCTGCCTTGGTTCAGTTAGAATTGGATGGTTCGCCTAGGTCAATGGACTGGTAGTAAGGGTTACTGTGCCTAATCCTTACGGCTGAGCCGCAAGCCACCGGACCCCGGATCACGGGCCCTGCGCCTCGGACCTTGGCTCTTACTGGCTTAGTATTTGCCAGACAAAAATGGACAGTGCCGCTGGCCTAGCGAACGGTGACACCTCGAAAAATGATAACTTTACGCCGTCTCAAAAGACGTGTGCAGTGTTCTACATTCAGTTCAGGTAGCGAGCCAAAGCTTCCTTATGCGCCTCGTTGCATCCCGCGTTGTGTCTACTAAGCTAAGCGATCCGACATCGGACTTTCGTCCATTTGTGCAATTAAGTGGTGGGATAACCGTTCGGACATGTAAGCGCGAATTTCTTTGTGGTCCTCGTCATCCCATAGATTGTGGGTTTCATTGGGGTCGTTCTCCAGATCATATAATTCCCCCCATGGCTGATCGCGGTAAACGGAATACCGCCAGCGATCGGTCACCAAGGATCGAACGCGCGCAGGGGCCTCAAATCCAAGGCGACTGCCACCGTCATTATATTCAATCAGTGCTTCCGAACGTGGCCCGGCTTCGCCTTTTGTAGCAGGCAGAAAACTCAAGCCCTGATTGCCGTTAAAGGGCTCAACACCAGCGCGTTCAAGGATCGTACTGGCCAAATCCACAGTTGAGCACAGCGCGTCGCTTGCAGCTGCCTTACGACGGTCAGGATCGGACCATATAAACGGCACACGCGTTATGCTCCGAAACTGCAACGCACCTTTCAACAGCATATTGTAATCTCCCAGATAATCACCGTGGTCTGAATTATAGCAGATGACCGTATCGTCCATCATGCCACTTTGTTCGAGCGCTGTCACAATGTCTCCGACAGCATCGTCCACAAATGCCATCATGCCGGCGGTCAGAGCCATGGCTTCTTTCAATTGTTGTTGGTCCAGCATCATCGCTGTTTGTGCAGTTATTTGCGCGCCACCCGACTTCCAGTTTTCATGGAGCCAACGCATCGGAGTGGTTGGGTTCTGGTGCGCATCGAACGGAAGCGAAACGTCAAAGTTATCGGGGCTGTACATATCCCAGTACTTGCCGGGCGGGTTAAACGGATGATGGGGATCGGGAAAGCTGACAAAGGTAAAAAACGGAGCATCTTCGTCTTTTTGCGATTGGATGTAATCAATCGTTCGGTCCCGAACATACGCCGTTGGGTATAGATCCTCAGGAATGGGTGTTCTGTAAGCTTGTGGGCAAGAATAGTTGTGCGACAGCTCATTAATAGGATCGTGCAGCGCTTGCCAATCAGGCGCGTTTTTTCGAAACCACTGTTGATAGTGCCCGCCGCAGCGATCGCCGTGACTGGTTACCATATCCACGTGTTTATACCCGTAGTAGGGTGTTTTCATTTCGAAGGCCTCTTCGCCTTGATAGTTCTCAGGCGCTTCTTGATAGTTCGTTGGCTGCTCTTTTTTCCAAGCTTCGGTTGTCGCGGCCGAGTTTCCAATGTTTCGGGCCATTGGTCGCAAATCTGTGAAAGGTTGCAGATGACTCTTGCCGATTGCAGCGGTGTTGTACCCGGCGTCTGCAAGCAGGTCGACGAATGTTGTCGCATTTTCAGGCAGGGTGCAGCCGTTATAGCGAAGCCCATGTAGGCTTGGATAGCGACCAGTCAAAAACGACGCCCTGTTAGGCATGCATACTGGAGACGCAGTATGGAAATTATCAAACCGTGTGCCTTTTGACGCGATTTTATCGATGTTGGGCGTTTTCAAAATGGGGTGGCCATAGCAACTCAGCCAATCGGCGCGTTGTTGGTCGGTCATAATGAACAGGAAATTTGGTTGTTTAGTCATCGTACGCTACCACTTGGTTTATGATTGGTTTGTCTTTATGCGGCTAGCACACGAAACATTCTTTGAGCGGCAAAGTGCGGTTACTGTGTCGCTGTCTGTCGATGCGTCGGGTGACGATAGAAATCGCCGCTCGAACAAGTCCGACATTATGTTTAAGATAAAGCTCACATTCGTCTCCGATACTGGGATGTCATCTATTTGGTGATTGGGTCAATCGGGCCAAACGGCCCACCCATCTCAATCTCTATTGCGCGGGCAATCTGGAACAATTCGGTCTCTCCGCGTGGTTTGCCGATGATTTGGAGCCCAACCGGCATGCCATCTTTGGTGAACCCGACCGGTACTGACATCGCTGGTAGGCCCGTTGTCGTGGACAGGAAGGAATAGCGCAGCCAATCGAGATAGTCGGCATCCGGCCCTGGCGAACCTATGATCGGGTATTCTTCTTCGACCGGACCAGCCTCAATACCTACGACTGGGCAGGCAAGCACATCATATGTGTCAAAAAACCTAATCATGGAATCGTAGATCGCGCTGCGCGTGAGCTGCATGTCATAGACATCATTGATAGTCAGATTTTGGCCAACGGAGATGTTGCCCTTTAGCGTGGCTTTGTAGTGTTGGGTTAATGCTTCCGGCGCACGGCCCGGCAGTGCGGCCCAAAGCATGGCGCGCAAGACGCGATAGGTCTGATCCAGTCCATTGAGATCCGGGCAATGGTCCTCAACCTCCGCACCATTTTTCGCCAGTCGGTCAAGTGCGCCGCGCAAGATCGCGTCGATTTGTGGTGAAATCGTGCCAAAGCCGTTAAGTGTGGCGCTGTAACCAATACGATAACCTTTTGCAGGCCGTTGGGTTGTTTCGAAAAAAGATTGGGATGGTTGTGGGAAGGAAATTGGGCTGGCCGGGTCAAAACCTGACATCGCGTCCATGAAAAGCGCGCAGTCCCGCACGTTGCGTGCCATTGGGCCTTGAACGCCCTCAGTGTGGAATTTCATCGGGCCGGGGCCACCGCCTGCACGCCCCGGAGATGGCCTTAGGCCAACAATGCCGCAATAGGCTGCGGGCGTCCGTACGGATCCTGCAAGGTCGGACCCGTGGCTAAGCCATACCTCACCGGATGCTAGCGACGCTGCGGCGCCACCAGACGAACCCCCTGCGTTTTTTGAGACATCCCAAGGGTTGCGCGTGCGGCCAAAAACGGCGTTGAACGTATTACCGCCTGCACCAAATTCCGGTGTGTTGGTTTTGCCCACGACGATGCCGCCGTTCGCTTCCAGTCGGGTGACCAGTGGGTCGCTCTTGGTCGGGATTTGATCGGCAAGGCCGAGCGTTCCCATCGTGGTGCGCACGCCTTCGACCTCGGTTAAGTCCTTGATCCCCATCGGCACGCCGGCCAACATGCTTGCGCCTTCTACGGCTGACAGCGCGGCATAGGCTCGATCCTTGCAGATCGTGGGCATGGCATTGACTTGCGGCTCCACGGCCTCAATCCGCGCAAAGCAGGCGTCCAGTAATTCGGCTGGACTTACCTTTTTCGCCTTGAGAAATGCTACGACTTCGTGTGCGGACATCTTGCACAGGTCGGGGCCTGAAAATTGGGTCTTGGGTACGGTCGACATTGGATAATGGAACCTATGCTTGCCGGGACGCTGTGGACGACGCCCTGGTTTTTTGCATCGCTGCCTGCATTCGTAGTGCGCTTAGATGGTGCAGTGCAAGTAGTCCAATGGCGAAAGCAATTGCAGCGAAGTGGATCATTTCAGGTTTTACCAAAATAGCAGCAGCCGTAGCAAGACGTATTACGACCCAAGCGAAGGATAACGGCTTTGCGTCATGCGCCGCCAAAGCACTTGCAACGAGGTAAAGCGCCAACACAAGTCGAGCAATGAGCCACAACAATGTGCCGATCTGAACGCCATTTTCATATCCGGGAAGCCGCGCCCCTGATGAGCTCGATGGATCGATAAGCGCCTGATCAATCAGCAAAAGTTCTGGATAAAACGCGAACACAAACGGAATTGCAAACATGACAATACCGGATCGAACAGCACTGAAACCGGTCGCCATCGGCTCAGCTTTGGTGATGGTTGACGCCGCAAAGGCAGCAAGAGCAACTGGCGGTGTAATCGCTGACGCAACCGCGAAATAGAAGATGAACATATGAGCGGTGAAATTCGCGATACCAAGGCCGATTAACATCGGTCCCATAAGTAGTGCCACGTTGATGTAGGCGGGAACTGCAGGCATGCCCATACCCAAAAGCACAGCCAGCAACATGGTGATCGTCAGCGCGACAAGTTGGAAAATCGCTGGACCACCGCCACCGAGATCAAGGGCTAGCAAGAACCGCAACACATCGATTGCGACAAACTTTGAAACCCCGGTGAAATTCAAACAAATGTCGATAACAGTAACCGCCAGCAACATTAGATAGAGCGTTGAGATGGTAATGCCCGCTTCGGCCAAAGCATCCAAAAGCTTACGTGGGCTTGCGCGAAAATCTTTGTCTAAAAATAAAAGAACCGTCACAAATAGTGCCGCCCACCAACCCGTGGCACCGGCATCACCCGCCGCATTCTGAAAAATCTGTAAACCCCATGGTAGCGATACAACCTTACAGCCAATGTCTGTTGCCAGCACTTCTGCGCCAAAAATCCAGCCCAGTGCACCGCAACCGACTAGATCTTTGGGTGTTAATAGAAAGATTAAAATAAGCAGGATTGGCAGGAATATTTGACACAGGTGAAGGATATCTTCGCCGGAAATACGCATGTCGTCTGTTAGCTCACCAAACGCTTCAATTCCCTGCTTGCGTGACTGAAAGCTGGCGCTGAGGAACAGACATAAGAAGTAAGCGATTGCAGGCAATGTTGCTGCGACAATGATGTCGCCGTAGGGTACGCCGGTCATCGCCGCCAGGACAAATGCAGCGACCCCCATGACGGGGGGCATGATCGATCCACCCGAGGACGCAGCGGCTTCCATGCCTCCTGCAAAAACTTTTGAAAAGCCGCGTTTGAGCATCATCGGAATTGTAAGCACTCCAGTTGATAATACGTTAACTACAGGTCCACCTGAAATGGTTCCAAACATCGCTGAGCTAACGATTGCTGCATGTGCGGGGCCACCACGAAGTTTGCGGGTCCATCTGAAAGCTAGCTTGATGAGTGTTTTGCCACCCGCCGATTTGCCAAAGAGCGCGCCAAGGATGATGTATGGAAAAACCATATTCATGATAACGTTCATGAAGCGGCCTAAAATTCCTGACGCGGTGTTCACTAGCGCATCATGCACGTTGGGTACACCGTCAATAAACCGACGCGGCTCACCACCCATTTTGGTCATAAAATATTTATTAATGTCGTCTGGGCCATGGAAGTACCAAACGAAAACTGTGCCAATAGTATAAGCGGCAACGCCGATCGCGACTAATACCAGTGGCAGGCCCCAGACTTTGATGTTGTAGCCAAGGAAAACAACAATCGACAGGCCCATTATCAGCACCAGCCACACACCTGTTGTTGAAACACATTTGGGATCTTCGACAGTGTTGGGTACTGGTAGGCCCATCGTTTCGGCAAGCGCGATTTCGGCTTTTAGCGTTTCGGCCATAATACGAGCACGCTCGCCGTTCAGACTGTCAATCAGACAAACGCTATCGATCTCAATCAAATAGGTCAGAGAAATGGCGGCTGCTGATATAATTAGGGCTGCGTCCATGAAAGCACCGAACCAAGCGTAGGAGCGTCTTTGCCATGCCCGCCAAATTGAATGGTTCAGCGCTACTAAAAGCATCATGATGAAAAAGATAAGCGGGTAGAACCATTCGGTTACAAACGCGCGCGTTTTGAGTTTCTCAATTCCTGTTATGTTTTGCCACATCGCATCCCAACCAGGGATAACGGGCGTGCTGTTGACGATGCCCATAAAAACAAAAACCAACGCAAGGATGTAAACCATTCTGTTTGGAAAAATTGATGTTGCTGCTTGTTTTTCGCCTGCGTCAGCCATCGGCCACCTCTCGGAGATCTGGGATCGGGCTCCAGCAATTTCGCTGGAACCCGAATTGGTTAAAAAAAGTGAATTTGCCTATTGGGCGACAGCGCAGTCATCGAGGTCATATCCAGCATCGCGCCATGCGCGCGCGGCGGCTGGGTGATACTGAACTGGGTTGGCGCCACACATGCCAAGCATTGGGTTGTCAAAGTTCACTGTATCTCCGTACGGAGCTTTAGCTTTCAAATCGTCGAGCGTAGCAACATAGGCAGACACCAGTTTGTAAACGAGATCACCGTCCATGTCTTTGTGCACCACGTTTCCACCGATTGTAGCAAAAGCGCGGAAAGTTTCGTCTTCTGATACGACGGTCCACCCTTCACCCAATGCAGCTTCAATATCGGCGGCTACGGCTGTGAATGGCGCACTGCCTGGTGCGACCATATACTTTTGCATCGCGTCGCTTTCATATGCTTCTTTGGGCATGGACCAAGCAGTCATGTTCCCAGCCGCTGTGACCGAGGTCATCCGGCTGCCAGGAAATAGCTCGGGCAACACAACCGCATCAGGTTCACCGCTTGTGACCAAAGCGGCGCCTTGCCCCCAATTGGTTTGTAAACCTTCATAGCCTTCGCCGTCTTTCAAGCCTGCTATGATTTGGATCATGCTACGAGCGTTTGTGAGCGCACCACCACGCGGCGGGCCGTTGTAGATCTTGCGGCCCTCCAGATCGTCCCAGCCACCGATCCCTTTTGCATCGTAGGCGTAAAGCAGGAAGACACCCAAAGTGAACGGGTTAATTGCGCGTAGATTGCTTGCAAGTTCAGCGCCTTTTTCTGCTCCAAGAGAGCCATATGGTCCAACGCCACGGCTCATAAGGAAAGGTAAGATATGCGGCGTTCCGGCGATGTCAGTTTTACCTTCGGCCACATTCTGGATTGAGTTTGTGAGCGTCTGACCTTCAGCAAGCTGAATGTTTGCGATACCCTGTGTACCGGCAATCTCGGTCATGTGTGCTGGTGACAGATGTGTTGCACCACCCGGACTTGCCGTTTCAGCAGTAAGGTTTGCTTGCGCAAACGCTCCCGTTGCAAAGATTGATGCGACAGCTGCAACTGTCATTAGTTTTTTAGGTTTCATCATTTTCTCCCTGAGTTAAAACTTATTGATGGTAGCAAGTTGAATTCTTGTCTGTCGATTTCCGCAAGATGATCGCAATTTCATTATGCTCCAACTGCAATTTTTTCGTCCTCCGTTAGTATGGAATGTCAATGCCCTGAAGTTTTAACCAGTGGTTGTTCTGATGCTTTATTGAGCAGATCCATCAGGCGCTTAAGTTCAGCGAAATCAACGGGATCAAGATGGTCGGTTATATTCTTAACTGCCATTCTTGCCTTTGGCCAAATGCGTTCAAAAACCTCAACACCTTTGGGTGTCATTGAAATAAGTTTTCGCCGTCTGTTTTTGGGATCTTCGCGTCTTGTGATCAAACCTTTGGTCTCGAGCGTCGACGCAGCCCGGCTTCCATGAGCTGGATCGATCGAGGTCGAACGGGTGATGAACGCAAGATGACAACAGCCAAACCTTGCAACGGAAAACAACAATTGCCATTCGAGAATTTGAAGATCTTCATTTTGCAAAACCTGGATGGCGACCATCCGGCGAACCCTACTTGTGAATGCGCGGGCGCTAAGGATAAAAAAGTCATCTATTTGCTCTTGTGGGATTAGTGCGTTGTGCAAAGGCAACTCCTACGAATCTTCAGACCATTTTACGCTAGGAAATATAATAACACTTGGCAAGCGCAATATATGGCATATGCTACATAGTGATGATATTGCTGCTATCAGATAGGTTAACGCCAAAGCGGAAGCTGTCGGCATTTTGAAGAACGAAGGATCAACCCAAATCGCAAATGTGTTGAAATTTGACTTAGGGATCGCAGGTGGCCGAGCCGCCGGTAGTGTGTGGGTGGTACGTCTCACAAAGGATAAAGGCTGCTCTGTTGGAGCGGGGCCGCGCCGACGATTTTATGTTGGAAGACAATTAGAAAATGACTGACTTAATTGAGAAAAGTTAATATAAAAGGCCTGCCCATCACATGATCGTTGCAATTGTATTTGCCATTCTTTCTGCCATATTTTTTGCGCTCGCTTCAATCATTGCAAAATACGCACTTGCATATTTGGATGAATTAACCGGTGCGTTCATTTCTGTTTTGACGATGGCCGTGGTTTTCTGGTGCGTGGCGATTTGGAATTTGGAATGGGATTTTTGGTATTCCGAAGCGACTTTATATTTTGTGATTGCTGGACTCTTTCTACCGGCTTTGGGACAGCGATTTCAGATTTTGGCCGTTAAACATGTTGGCCCCACGCTAACCTCTGCGATCGGTGCATTTCTCCCCTTATTCGCAATATTGCCTGCCATTTTATATTTGGGTGAAACTGTAACACTGTTTCAATTTGTAGGGATTACGCTGCTTGTTGGTGGGTTAATTTTGGCGGCGGTTGGTCGTGGGATTAGCTGGCGAAGGAGGGCATTTTACCTTGTAATCCTTCCATTATGCGCGGCCATTGTCAGGGCAATTGCCCAACCAATTTCGAAAGTAGGCTACAACATTCTCGCTGAGCCAATGTTTGCGATGATGGTAATGACAACTGTGTCATCCCTTGTCGTTGGCGTGATGCTTCTTGTTCAAGGGTCACCGAAACGGGTTCTTTCCTTCACCCGAGGGCACTGGTTGTTTGTGTTGGTTGGAGCGGTGACAGGTAGCGGCATTCTGGCGATACAGGTGTCTTTGGTAGCAGGCTCAGTGACATTAACATCAGCTTTATCATCTGTGGCTCCAGTTTTTTCGGTCTTGCTTGGCGCGTATATTTTTAAGAATGAGCGGATCTTTTGGTGGCACGGCGTTGTTGCTGTCATGGTTTTTTTAGGAGCAGTTTTTATTGTAGCAGGTCATTCAGCTATATGAATGTTGGACGACGTGGCGAGTAGCGATGTACATAAACCTGAGGAGGTAAACCGATGACACGGCCAAATATCCTTTTTTTCATGTCGGACAATCAGCCAGCCAGTTTGCTCGGTTGCTATGGGAATGATGAGGTTGTGACCCCGCATCTAGACAATTTAGCGAAACGCGGAATGCGATTTGATAATGCTTACTGCGTGAACGCGATGTGCTCACCTTGCCGAGCTTCGGTCCTGACGGGCTTGATGCCTAGCCAACATGGCATTCACAACTGGCTAGATGACCGGCTGATGGACAAATGGCCGGATAATTGGTCCTCTATTGGCGAATTTACGAACCTGCCTACGATTATCAAACAGGCTGGTTACAACACCGCAATGATCGGAAAGTATCACCTTGGCGTACCCTTCCAACCGCAATTGGCGTTTGATCACTGGGTGACGTTTCCGCATGGCCACACCACAAGTTTTTATAACAATGACGTGATTGAACGCGATAAGACATACAATTTTGCTGGGCACACTGTTGATTTTTTTACGAATAAAACGATCGAGTATCTGGAGCACCAAGCGGGCGAAGAGGATCCGTTCTTCGCTTTCGTTCCATTCAATGGGCCTTACGGCCACTGGCCGGCAATAAAGGGTCGACCCGATTTCGAATACGCTGATCTCTATGACACGGCTGACATGCACTCAATCCCAAGGGAAGGCTTGTCCAGTGAGGTGCTAGACCGCTTTGGCTTGCGTGTTGCTGAGGGGGGGCTGCGCGAGCAATTTAAAGGGCCATTATTATTGCCAAACAATTTGGAGTCTTTGCGTAATTACTTTGCACAAGTTAGTTTGATCGATAGCGGGATTGGAAAAATCCTATCCACCCTCGAGCGGTTTAACATGGATAAAAATACGATTGTCATTTACACGTCGGATCATGGATTTTCCTTGGGCCACAATGGGATTTGGGGGCATGGCGCCGCTGCTTTTCCATCTAGCGCGCACCGACCCTCATACAATATTCCCCTTATTGTCGCTGGCGGGGCTGTGGCAGAAAATGCCATAAATGACGGCTTTGTTAGTCAAATCGATCTGTTCCCAACTTTGGCATCACTCGTTGGGGCAAAGGATGTGCAACCAAGCCTGCCCAGCAGCGCGCTCGACTTAGGTCCGGCACTAAGACAAGAGGACGGTTGTCCTCGTGACGCTGTTTTTTATGAGCAGGAAGAAACCCGTGCAATTCGCACCCGCGATTGGGTCTACGCGATGCGGTTTCAAGGTGCGCCAACCTATCCTATTCAAAATGAGCTTTATCGTTTGGAAGATGATCCTAATGAAAAGACAAACCTTAGTGGGCTTGCCGAGTTTGCCAAAGTTGAAGCTAAGCTTGCAGCCCAGATATCGACTTACTTTGAGGCATACTCAGACCCTAAATACGACTTGTGGAATGGCGGAACTGCTAAATCAAATGTAACGTTTCAAGCCCTATGGCAAGACGCTTGGGGTAACAATTGGCAGCCAGAGCACTCGACGTAACACTTAAATAGTTCCCCCTTTAATAAGCGCTAATTCTGGCTAGGCAACAAAGTGATAGAGGATGTTAAAATGGGCCACGCAGACCAAATATACCAAGGTGGCAACATCCTCACGATGGATGCGAACATGCTCAATGCCGAAGCGATTGCTATCAAAGATGGTCGTATCCTTGCCATTGGCTCGGATCAGGAGGTTTTGAACCTTGCCGGCCCTTGCACCAAAACGACGAATTTATATGGTCGATTCGTGATGCCGGGCCTAGTTGAAAGTCACACGCACGCCCTTTGGGGGGCGTGCCGCGATCTTTTCGATGTCTATGTCGGTTACAATGCGACGTTTAAAATGCTGATCGACGCGGTGCGGACCCGCGCAAAGCAGCTTGCACCGGGCGACTTTATCTACGGTGGACCGTGGCGGTTGGATATGCGTGGCGCTATGGGCAATGACCCAAAGGCAGTATTGGATAACATTTCCACAACTCACCCAATAATTTTGGCTGACACCAGTCAGCATATAATTTGGTGCAATTCAAAAGCGCTTGATGCGGCAGGGTTGGTGCCCGGCGTAGCGGACATCCCCGGAGGGGTGATTGAGCGCACCAGCAATGGGGCACCAAATGGTATCCTTGCTGAATCTGCAGGGGCACCTGTACGTGCTTTGATGACGCGTAGTGACAGCCAATTGGCTGAAGCTGCACGTGAGTTTACCCGTTACTTCAACAGTTTGGGCATTACCGCGTTCAAGGAACCCATGGCATACGAGCAGGACCTCCAAGCTTATCTCGCGGCGGACCAAAGAGGAGAACTGAGCTTGCACATGGCGGCTCATATTGTGCGCCAAAGCCCGATGTCGATGGAACCGGTTCCTTATGAGATGATGGACCGACTGCGCCGGGAATACGCAAGTACAAACATCAGAACGAATTTCGCCAAACTCTTTCTTGACGGCGTTGCGCCTGGGCATACGGCGTCCTTCTCTGAGCCATATCTTGCCTCCAGCGGGTATGATGTCGACGCCCATGATCCTGATTTGACGCTGTTGATGGCTCCCGAACTGCTGAACAAAACGGTGATTGAGCTAGATCGTCGCGGCTATGTTACCAAAATGCACGCTGTCGGTGATAATGCCATTCGCAAGGGTCTTGATGCGATCGAGGCTGCTCGAAACGCCAATGGCACCAGCGGTCTACGCCATGAAATTGCGCACTCGGCTTTTGTTTCTGATCAGGACCTTGGACGTTTTAATCAACTGGATGCGATTGCAGAAATGTCACCGAAGTTGTGGTTTCCGAACGCGGCTACGCCCGCCCAAATAACCGTTTTAGGAGAAGAGCGGTTGCAAAAAGCCCATCGCATCGGGGATTTGTTGGCCGCTGGGGCTGAGATGACATACGCCTCTGACTGGCCCGCCTCCGCGCCCGACGCCAATCCATGGACTGGCCTTTCGGGCATGATAACGCGCAGAAATTGCGATCCGGATTTTTTCGGCGTTCTAGCGGAAAATCAAGCAATAAGTTTGGAAGAAGCTTTGCCGTTATTCACAACAAATGGTGCGCGGTCGCTCGGAATGGAAAACGAAACAGGCAGCTTGTCGGCCGGTAAGTGGGCTGACTTTATCATGCTAGATGAACCCCTTGCCGAAATGGATGCGGTAGAAATTGGAAACACCCACGTCCAACAAACGGTGTGGAAAGGGAAAGTCGTTCACTCGTTTTAGGTCTGCGATTTTAGTGACCGCCCGCTTTATAAATTTGGAGTGGGGTGCAATCAGAGATAAGTTGCGCAGTTGTGCGGCTCATAATTCGATCTTGATACCGTCGCCTCCGACGATCAGTTCTCCGCTCCAGTGATCTGCGCAGGCGTCTTGCCAGTCTTTGGGGCCATAGGTCGGATCATCGGACGGGATAAGGTGCGACAGGGCCAGCCGTTTCACACCGGCCTGCGTCGCCGTTTTGGCGGCATCATGGGCAAAGGTGTGCGAGCGCAGCCAATGCGTCATCAGTTTATCACTGCCGTTCCCAATACGCGTCATCAGGGCAGGAAGTGCACTTTCTAACATGGCTTCGTGGATCAACAGATCCGCACCACGTGCAAAATCCTCAAGGGCTTTGATTGGAGCAGTGTCGCCGGAAAACACCACGTGTTTGGCTGCCGTTTTGAAAGAGAACGCAAAACAATCGATCAGGGGCGGATGCTCCGTGCGCAGTGCGGAAACTGTCAGCCCGCGTTGTTCATAAACCTTATCGGCATCAATAACGTGGATTTCAAGAAGGTCGCGTAAATCAGGACGGCCTTCGTCTTCGATCCGTAAATCAATGTCGGCTTTCATAGACGCAAGGAACCCGTCCCAATAGGCATCCAGCCCTTTGGGTCCGTACACCGTGACCTTGGTTTTCAAGCCCGCTGTCCATGCGGTGTGTAGCAGGGGCCCGAGTTCGAGGTAGTGGTCTGAGTGCATATGGCTAATAAAAATCAGCGACAGTTCCTTGAGCGCCATGCCCTGATCTACGATCCCTTTGGTGACTCCAAGTCCACAATCCAAAAGGATGTGTTGTCCGCTCATCACGACCAAGTTTGAGGTTGGCATAGACGAGCCTGGCCGAATTGCGGGTCCGCCTTTGGTGCCCAAAAGGGCGACGTAGTTATCAGACATATCAGTTCCTTACGTGGCTGCAAAACCGGCGTCGATAGCGGCCAGCAAGATGTTACAATCATTTTCTGTAACGACCAACGGTGGGGATAGGATCAGGTTGGGGCCCGACACGCGCACCATAGCACCATTCTGATAAGCGACTTCTTGAACGGTGGTCGCGGTGGCTGCGTCGATTGGTTTCTTGGTTGTGTGGTCTGATACCATTTCAATTGCTGTCATAAGGCCATGACCACCGCGCACGTCGCCGATGATGTCGTATTTTTCCATCAACGCTTGGCAACCTGCAAACAGCTGATCGCCGCGCGCGCTTGCGTTGTTGACGACATTCAGGCGTTTGGTTTCGACCAAACAGGCAACGGCTGCTGCAGCACCAACTGGGTGACCAGAATAGGTGTAGCCATGGCCGATTTTGGCGTCTGGGTTGTCCTCGAAGACGTCAACCACGCGGTGACCGAGCATCAAGGCACCGAAGGGGAAGTAGCCGTTGGTGATTGCTTTGGCAGTGCACATCATATCAGGCTGAATGCCCCAAAGACGCGCGCCGGACCACGCGCCAGTACGCCCGTAGGCTGTGATAACCTCGTCGGTAATCAGCAGGATGCCGTTGCGGTTGCAGATGTCCTGCACCATCGGCGCGAAGGATTTATGTGGCGGGATAACACCGCCCGCGCCAAGGATGGGTTCCATAATCATGGCGGCGACTGTCCCGGCCCCTTGGAATGTAATCTCGTCCTCTAATGCCTGAACGCAAAGATGTGCGAGCTTTTCGGGGTCCGTTTCGTTGAACGGGTTGCGGTAGGTGTAGGGGGCAGGGATATGAAAACAGCCGGGCAGTAATGGCTCGTACGCCATGCGGAAGTTGGCGTTGCCGTTCACCGAAGCGCCACCGATGTGGGTGCCGTGGTAGCCCTTTTTGAGGCTGAGGAATTTGGTGCGACCTGCTTCGCCGCGTAGCTTGTGGTACTGACGGGCAAGGCGCAGGGCGGTTTCAACGCTATCTGATCCACCGGATGTAAAAAACGCGCGGCTCATACCATCAGGTTCGAAAAATTCTGATAGCTCATAAGACAGCTCAATCGCCACGTCATTGGATGTTCCGCGGAAGGTGGAATAGTAGGGGAGCTTCTCGAGCTGCGAAGTCATCGCGTCTTTCACAGGCTGGCAAGAATAGCCCAAGTTTACGTTCCACAAACCACCAACACCGTCGACGACACTATGACCGTCGATATCTGTAATTGTTACACCGTCTGACCCAATGATGATCTTAGGCGGGTTGTCGATGCTGTCTTGTGGCGACGTCATCGGATGCCACATCAGGCGGCCATTGTGTTCTTTGAGAAAGTTTGAGTCTTTCATGATGCGGTTTCCAATGCTTATGATGGAGTGAAGTGTTTGGCCCAGATGGCTTCGATCTGGGTAGGGACGGTTCCGCCCCAATTGTTACTGATCTGGCGGGCTGTGATGATGAGTTGGGTTTTGATGATGCGTTCCATATCTGGCGTGAAACGCGCAGCGACGCTCGCCACGGAGACAGCCCCTGCAAAGTGACCCGTCTGGTCGAATATGGGGGCGGACAGGCCCTGCACATCGTCTTCAAAACTGCGGTCGGCGCGCCCAAAGCCCGTGTTGCGGATCGCCTCGACCATGGCCTGCAGGTCTTCTAATGTTGTTGCTGTCGTTCTAGTGAACGGCTGCAACTCGTTCAGCGCGACATCTATGAGTGCCTCTGGACCAAAGGCGAGGGCGCACAGCCCAGATGCAGTCGCATGCAGCGGGAATGTCTGGATGTCGATGATGGCCCTCGTGCCGTGTTTTGGCGAATCGCATGACATAAGTTCATAGACAGTGGTGCCCGACAGCACTGTGACGTGTGATGTTTCGCCCGTCGCATCGGCAAGGTCGAAAAGAGGGGCTTGAACGCCCGCTTTGCGCGGAACGGTGGCCTCGCGGGTTTGCGCCAACTGTAATACTGCTGGGCCTAAGCGATACTGCTTTGTTATTGGGTTCTTTTCAACAAACCCTATTTTTTCAAGTGCTTGCAGGTGACGATGCGTTGTCGCTTTGTCACGTTTTGCCAGCTTGCACAGTTGTGACAATCCGATCTCGGGGCGCGTGGTCGAAAAGTAGGCCAGTAGCTCAAGGGTTTTCGTGGCGGATGACAAATCGAGGGGACCTTTCCATCTAAATTTAAAAAAAGTTTGACACAGGTTATTTAACAAGGCAACCTTTATCTATAACAATGGTTCAACATATGAACCAAAAATAGGGAGAAAGAAATGCCTAAGTTTACGAAATCAGTGGCAGCTATGGCGCTTGCCTTGGTCGCCGTCGCAGGGTCCGCTCAAGCGGAATACCCAGAGAAACCAGTCGAGTTTGTTGTGCCGTGGCCTCCGGGTGATCTGGAAGACGTGCTGACGCGCATGATCGCTGAGGACTTTTCCGAAGCCTACGGTGTTCCAACCGCTGTTGTGAACAAGCCCGGCGGCGGCGGTGGCCCGTTCCCCGGTGCAATCGAAGTGGCGAACGCGCCCGCTGACGGTTATACAATTGGTTCGTTCATCATTGCGATCCCAGTTGTTGGCCCACAGATAGGCATTCCCGAGCTGAACCCTGATCCGTTTGTGCCACTTGGCAACTTCCTGACGTATCCGTTCGTGATCGCTGCAGGTGCAAATGCGCCCTATGATGACATGGCTGGTTTGGCTACCCATGCAATGGAAAATGAAGTGGCGCTTGGCCACTTTGGCGCGCCGTTGGTTCCAACACAGGTGACATTCGGTCTCGCCAAGGAAATGGGCTTTGCGTTTGCCTCGGACGCGGCATTTGACGCTCTTGATTGTAACACGTTGGCGTCTGGCGACGTTGATGTCATCAATACAACATTGCAGCTGATCCTACCATGCTTGGACGATGTCAAAGTTCTGGCCTCCATCGGGTCCGAGCGGATTTCGCTGACACCTGATGCGCCGACCGTGGCAGAGCTTGCGCCAAACCTCGACGTTGCACTGTGGAACGGTTTGTTCGTTCATGCCGACACGCCGCAGGACGTGCAGGACAAAATCATCGCAGTTGCCGAGCAGACAATGATGTCTGATCGTGCGCAGGCATTGGCCGCTGAAACAGGCGCGCTGGTGTACTGGCAGTCCGCTGACGAAGTGAAGGCGCAGATTGCAACTGACATTGAAACACTCGCTGGCATCGAAGCGCTGCTGGCCGAGTAATCAACCACTTTGGGTCGGGCAGTATTGGTTGCCCGGCCTGTTTTACGAACCAATCGGGAGCTGGTTGCTATGTCGCGCGTCAAAACGCTACAATCTTTGTTCAAGCGGTACCGCAGACCCGGTGACATCGTTTTCGCATGGCTCATTCTGATTTTCTCAGTCTTCATGCTGTCCCAGGTTTTTGACCAAACAGCATACAAGGACGGCGGTAAGCTATTCGCCCAGCCCCGTTTCTGGCCTACCGTTTCCCTTAGTCTTATGACCGTTTTTGCCTTATTTCATTTACTTGGCTCTGCCCTCTCTGAACGGATTGAAGGGCGCTGGGGTGAAGTGTTGTCTTGGCTTGCAGCCTTTGAATATGCAGCGTGGTTCATCGCTTATGCTGCTGCCGTCCCTTACGGGGGTTACCTTCCTGCGACGGTGTTTTTCGCGGTTGCGCTTGCGGTTCGCGCGGGGTACCGAAGCGCGCGCATGTTGATCGCCGCCGTCCTGAGTTCGGTTGTTATCATCGTTCTTTTTAAAGCCGTGTTGAAGGTGAACCTCCCTTCAGGCTTGATTTACGAGGCTCTGCCCGATGGCTTGCGCCAATTCATGCTGACTTATTTCTGATCGGATAATTCAATGGACGACCTATATGCTGGTCTTGAAATGTTGGCCCGCTGGGACGTTGTTCTGGCACTTTTTGTGGGCTCCATCGGGGGCGTCATTATCGGTGCAATCCCCGGCGTTGGCCCTGCGGTTGCCATTGCCATTCTGTTGCCAGCGACATTCTCACTCGACCCGATCGTCGGTCTGACGATGCTTTTGGGGATCTACGGATCATCTATGTACGGCGGCGCGATCCCTGCGATTTTAATCAATACACCGGGTACAGCGGTGAACGCGTTGACCTCCTATGACGGCTATCCTATGACCCAAAACGGGGAGGGGCACCGTGCTCTTTCATTGGCCTATAGCGCGTCTTTCTGGGGTGGTATTTTTGGTATTGGTTGCCTAATTTCATTGTCCCCCGTGCTGGCGCTGATCGCCCCGATGTTCGGGTCGCGTGAGATATTCCTAGCCGCGCTTCTTGGCATCATCCTTGTGGTCCTTGCCCATCGCGGACAGATTTTCGCCGCCGGAGTGTTGGCGATGTTCGGGATATTCTTGCAAACGGTCGGGTTGGATGCAGTGACGTACACGCAGCGCTACACGTTTGGGTATTCGTTCCTCAGCTCGGGCATCAACCTAATCGTCGTGGTCCTTGGTTTGTTTGCGCTGAGCCAAGCCTTTTTCCTGCTGACCGCAACCGACACTAGCCCTGATGCCAAACCTGTCCAAGGCAAAATGATGGTCGGCGTCAAAGAGCTAATGAAGCACAAACGGGTTGCAACGGTTGCGTCCGGCTTTGGTGTTATCCTTGGCATGATCCCCGGTACGGGTGAATTCACAGCGCAGTTTATGTCCTACACCTACGCGCAGAAGACGTCGAAAGATCCTGAAAAATTTGGCAAAGGCAGCCCCGAAGGTCTGATCGCATCAGAGGCCGCCAACAATGCCGTGCCCGCCGCCGCGATGATCCCCCTTTTGGCGCTGGGTATCCCCGGTGAAGCGTTGACCGCTATGATGCTGTCGGTGTTTTACGTGCACAACGTCATTCCGGGTCCACAGCTGTTTCAAAACAATATCGATCTCGTTTACGGGCTGTATTTTGCGCTGATTCTGTTGAACGTGATCGTCATGATCTTCCTGCTGTTCTCAACAAACTTGCTGACGAAAATCATTCGTGTTCAGACGCGGTTCTTGGGCGTGATGATCCTGATTTTGTCGTTCGTCGGTGTGTATTCGCTGCGCAATTCCCTAACTGATTGCATGATTTCAGCAGGCTTTGGCGTACTGGGCTTGATCCTGAAACGTCTTAACTTGCCGATTGTACCAATCATCCTCGGCATGGTTCTGGGTGGTATAATGGAGGTGAAACTGCGCTCTGCGATGCCGCGCCTCAAGACACCGTTCGACATGATTGACCGCCCGATTTCGTTTATTTTGTTCGCGATCATTGTTCTGGTTCTGGCGCTGCACATCCGCACGCTGATCAAAGAATACCGCGCCCATCAAGGGCCTGAAGATCATGACCTTCACGACAGCCAGATGAGGTAGCCCCATGGACCAAACCAAAATTGACGCGCTTCGCGCACAGCCCGTCACCGCTTTTTCCCACCTGATCGACGGCAAACATGTACCGGCGTCCGATGGGGGCATGATGGATATTCTGTCACCCATTGACGGGCAGGTTTTGACGCAGGTGGCGCGTGGCACTGCCGCTGACATGGAGGCTGCGATTGCGTCGGCGCGTGCGGCGTTTGCAGATCGGCGTTGGGCTGGGCAGCCCCCCGCCGCGCGCAAGAAGGTTCTGATGAAATGGGCTGATCTGATTGAGGCTAATGCGCTGGAGTTGGCCGTATTGGGCGTGCGCGACAACGGCACTGAGATCGGCATGGCGATTAAGGCTGAACCAGGATCGGCGGCTGGAACGATCCGCTACTACGCCGAAGCACTGGATAAAATTTACGGCGAGATTGCCCCGACGCCTTCCAATATTCTAGGCATGATCCACAAAGAACCGGTGGGCGTTGTTGGTGCAATTATCCCTTGGAACTTCCCAATGATGATTGGCGCATGGAAGCTTGGCCCTGCGCTGGCGATGGGTAATTCGGTTGTTTTGAAACCTTCTGAGACGGCGTCGCTGTCGCTGATGCGTATGTGCGATCTGGCGCTCGAGGCAGGTTTGCCTGCGGGCGTTTTGAATGCTGTGACCGGCGAAGGGGCTGTCGTGGGCGAGGTCATGGGCCTGTCCATTGACGTCGATGTGTTGGTGTTCACAGGCTCCGGCGGTACTGGCCGCCGCTTAATGGAATACGCGGCGCGTTCTAACATGAAGCGGGTCTATCTGGAATTGGGGGGTAAATCTCCAAACATCATTTTCGCTGATGCATCCAATCTGGATGAGGCAGCAAAGGTTGCCGCTGGCGGTATCTTCCGCAATTCTGGGCAAGTCTGTGTTGCGGGGTCGCGGTTGCTGGTTGAGGCGTCGATCCATGATGAGTTTGTTGCCGCTGTAGCAAAGGCCGCCGCGGGCATGCGCGTGGGTGATCCGCTGGATATGTCCACCGCGATCGGTGCGGTGAATTCTGAAATCCAATTGAATCAGAACCTCGGGTTTGTTGATACTGCGGTCAAAGAAGGTGGTGAAATCGCTCTTGGTGGTACACGCATTCTCCAAGATACAGGCGGCTACTACATGGCACCGACAATCGTGACGGGTGTAACACCCGAGGCCACGCTGACCCAGAAAGAGGTCTTTGGACCTGTGTTAGGTGTAACGCCATTCACTTCGGATGATGACGCTGTGCGCATCGCCAATTCCACGGTCTATGGTTTGGCAGGCGCTGTCTGGACGTCCAACCTTAGCCGTGCCCACCGAATGGTGCGCGACGTGCGCACGGGTGTGATGCATGTGAATACCTACGGTGGCGCGGATGGAACTGTACCTTTGGGTGGCGTCGGACAGTCTGGAAATGGGTCTGACAAATCCCTGCATGCGATTGAAAAGTACATCAACCTAAAGACCGCATGGATCAAACTATAGGAGCTGCGCGATGACGAACAAAACCATTCTGGTGATCGGCACCTATGACACCAAAGATGATGAGCTGGGGTTTCTGGCAGATGTCATCCGTGCGCAAGGCGGGCTGGTCGTCACGATGGACGTGTCTGTTTTGGGCGACCCGTCAAAGCCCACGGAGTGTTCCAAACATGATGTTGCGCGGGAGGGTGGGAGTTCGATCGAAGCGGCAATTGCATCAGGCAATGAAAACCACGCGATGCAGATCATGGCAAAAGGCGCGGCGTTGCTGACGGCGCGCTTGTTTGCCGAAGGACGTTTCGATGGCATGATCGTTCTAGGCGGCACGATGGGCACTGATCTGGCACTTGATGTGTGCTCGGCCTTGCCTCTTGGTGTGCCGAAATACATCGTGTCCACGGTGTCGTTTTCACCGCTTATCCCTGCCGAACGTCTGGCCGCCGACACACAGATGATCCTGTGGGCAGGTGGGCTGTATGGCCTCAATTCAGTCTGCAAAGCATCCCTAAGCCAAGCGGCAGGGGCCGTACTTGGGGCCGCACGCGCTGTGCAAATGCCTGACCCTGACAAGCCGCTCATCGGGATGATGTCGCTCGGCACCTCGGCGCTGAAATATGTGATACCGTTGAAACCGGCGCTAGAGGCTCGTGGCTTTGAGGTCGCAGTGTTCCACGCAACGGGCATGGGTGGGCGCGCATTTGAAAGCCTTGCGGGACAGGGTGCGTTTGCTTGTGTTTTCGATCTTTGCACGCAAGAATTGGGCAACCATGTGAACGGTTCTAATATATCGGCGGGGGCGGATCGTTTGACCTCCGCAGGCTTAAATGGCACGCCGCAAATCGTGGCCCCGGGGTGTTATGATCTTGTTGATATCATTGGCTGGAAACCGTTGCCGGACAAATGGTCAGATCACATGAAACACGAACATAATCGCTTGCTGACGTCGATTGTCTTGGATGATGATGAACGCAAGTCGGTTGCGCGTGCGCATAGTGAGCAACTGGCCAAAGCAACGGGGCCGGTGGCCATGCTATTGCCCGAACACGGGCTTGGCGAATGGGACCGTGCAGGTGCTGATTTGCACAATCAGGCGGGCCTAGACGCGTTTTTGCTGGAACTGGTAAATACGCTGCCAAGCAACGTCGTCGCTCACCGGATAGATTGCCACATCAATGATGCGGCATTTGCCGACAAAGCGCTGGAGGTTTTTGACGGTTGGCGCGCAAGCGGCTTAGTCGCGTGATCCCGGATCAAGGAGGGCAAGCAGATCGAGAAGCGTTTCATAATTTTTGGACCCCAACTTGGTCTTGAAGTCTACGACGATCTGCGCGCTTTGCGCCGTTCGGTCGTCGATGATTTTTTGCCCTTCAGCGGTGATCTTGATCAGCTGTCGGCGACGGTCAACGTCGTCACGGGTCTGGGTGATCAACCCCTTGTCGCGCATGGTCACCGCAATCCGTGTCAGGCTTGGAAACAACAAGCTGGATCGATCCGCCAAGGTCGTCGTATCCAGCATGCCGTATTCCGACAGCACGCGCAAAACGCGCCATTGTTGTTCAGTGATGTCTGTCTCGGTCAGCATGTCGCGGATCGGAGCCATAACGCCCTCGCGCGCACGGATCAGTGCGATCGGGAGGGAGCGTGAGGTGGATGGAAGCTTGGATGACATGGGAAACTCAGCTGCTGTTTGGAATAAGTTATCTGCTGTTAAGTCGGGCTTGACAAGGCAAGATGAATTACCTTACTTCACAATAATTAACATGTTAAGGAAATGACGTGCCACACTTTCAAATTGAATACTCTGCCAGCCTTGAAGCAGTCGTAGATATTGGACAGCTGTGCGAGGCAATCCGTGCGCGTGCCGCAACGATCGAGACGTTTCCCATGGCAGGTATCCGCGTGCGCGCAACTCGTGTCGATCACGTTGCTATAGCAGACGGAAATCCTAAACATGGCTTTATCGATCTGTCCGTTCGCCTGCGTGAGGGGCGCCCAGACGCCGTAAAACGTGATGCGATTGATCAGATTTTTGCTACTCTCAAGGACTTTATGATACCCACGATGGCATCCCATTCCATCGCCTTGTCTGCGGAGATGCGCGACATCAACGCAGACCTTTCCCCGAAATTTGGCACGATCCGTGATCACCTGGAGGACACCGCATGACTGCGCTCGACAACAATATTTCGAAGCTCAATGACTACCTTGAACGGTTCTGTGAAACAGGCATTCGAAACAGGATTGCGGGTAAGGATGTAACGGGCAGTGAGGGTGTTTTCCAAACAACGTCCCCCGTCGACAAATCGCTTATCTGCGATGTGGCCCATGGGTCAGTTAGCGATATTGATGCAGCTGCAAGCGCGGCGTCTGATGCATTTGCAATGTGGCGCGATATGCCCGCACTTGAACGTAAGAAGATCTTGATCCGTATCGCCGAGGGTATTGAGGCGCGCGCCGAAGAGATTGCGCTTTGCGAATGCTGGGACACGGGTCAGACGATCAAATTCATGTCCAAGGCGGCACTGCGCGGGGCAGAGAATTTTCGGTACTTCGCAGATCAAGTTGTGCAGGCCCGAGATGGCCAGTACCTCCAATCGCCAACGCTGATGAACATCACGACCCGAAAACCAATTGGTCCTGTCGGTGTGATCACGCCGTGGAACACACCGTTTATGCTGTCCACGTGGAAGATCGCGCCTGCCTTGGCCGCAGGATGCACCGTTGTTCATAAACCTGCCGAAGCGTCGCCATTGACCGCGCGTCTGTTGGTCGAGATCGCCGAAGACGCGGGCCTGCCACCGGGTGTGCTGAACACCGTCAACGGCTTTGGCGAAGGCGCGGGTAAGGCGCTGTGTGAGCATCCCAAGATTAAGGCCATCGCGTTTGTTGGGGAATCCCGCACTGGCAGCCTGATCACGAAACAGGGTGCAGACACACACAAGCGCAACCACCTTGAACTTGGTGGCAAGAACCCTGTCATTGTGTTTGACGACGCTGATCTGGATAGGGCCTTGGATGCGGCGATATTTATGATCTACTCGATCAATGGCGAGCGTTGCACATCGTCTTCGCGTCTGCTGATCCAAGATACTGTTCGCGAGGAATTCGAGGCCAAGCTGGTCGCGCGGGTCAACAATATCAAGGTCGGCCACCCGCTTGACCCTGCCACTGAAATCGGCCCGCTTGTGACGCAAGAACACTACGACAAAGTCATCAGCTATTTTGACATCGCTACAGAGGACGGTGCGACTGTTGCGGCGGGTGGCGTAAAGGTCGGTGATGAGGGATATTTTGTGCGCCCGACGTTGTTCACAAACGCCACCAACAAAATGCGTATTGCACAGGAAGAAATCTTTGGTCCTGTGCTGACGTCGATCCCGTTTTCGACCGAAGAAGAAGCGCTGAGCATGGCAAACGACACGGATTATGGCCTCACTGGGTATGTGTGGACCAATGATTTAACGCGCGCATTGCGGTTCACTGAAGCGCTTGAGGCGGGAATGATCTGGGTCAATTCCGAAAACGTCCGTCACCTTCCGACGCCTTTTGGCGGCGTCAAAGCCAGCGGAATTGGCCGCGACGGTGGTGATTGGTCGTTTGAATTCTATATGGAGCAAAAGCACATCGGCTTTGCAACAGGACAACATAAAATCACCAAATTGGGAGCGCTTTAAGTGCCAGTACCTGCACCAAATCTATACCCCGACTTCAACATCATCCGCCTCAGCCATGTGTGCTTGAACGTGGCCGATCTTGCGGTATCCAAAACGTTTTATACGGACATCGTCGGCTTACAGGTCACGGATGAATCCGACAGCTATATCTACCTGCGGGCGATGGAAGAACGCGGCCATCACTGCATCATTCTGCAAAAATCCAACCAACCCGGCACTGTCGAAGTCATGGGGTTCAAGACGTTTGATGAGGCGGATTTGGACAAAGCAGAAGCCTATTTCAAAAGCAAAGGCCGCCCGACATCGTGGGTAGATCGTCCCTACCAAGGCAAAACCCTGCTGACGTCTGACAACATGGGCATTCCACTGGAGTTCTACCACAAGATGGATCGCCTTGGGCCAATTCACCAGAAGTATGCGTTGTATCGTGGTGTAAAGCCGCTTCGGATCGATCACTTTAACTGCTTCTCAAACGACGTGGATGCGTCAGTAGAATTCTACAGCGATTTCGGCTTTCGCGTTACGGAATACACCGAGGATGACGATAGCAAAAAGCTCTGGGCCGCATGGATGCACCGCAAAGGTGGTGTGCATGATATGGCCTTTACCAATGGCACTGGCCCGCGCATGCACCATGTTGCATTTTGGGTGCCGACGCCGCTGAACATCATTGATCTGTTAGATCTGATGGCGACGACGGGATACGTCGACAACATCGAACGTGGGCCCGGGCGTCACGGCATTTCCAACGCCTTCTTTCTCTATATCCTCGACCCTGATGGTCACCGGATCGAGATATATTGCTCGGACTATCAAACAGTTGACCCTGATCACGAGCCGATCAAATGGGATTTGCAAGACCCGCAACGCCAAACCCTTTGGGGGGCTGCTGCACCTGAAAGCTGGTTCAAACATGGAACTAGGTTTGTAGGCGTCGACACAAAAGACTCTGGCATCAAAGCCAGCCCAATCATCGCACCATGATGAATTTGGGGCTTCTGAACCCCGCTTTGTTGCGCGAAGCGGCCCCCGTTGGGGGCCGTTGGATCAATGCTGGTCGCGACGGTATTGCCGTTACCAACCCCGCAACGGGTGAGGTCATTGGCCATGTCCCCAATCTTGGCGCGGCAGAGACGCTGGAGGCTATCGACGCAGCTCAGATCGCGCAAAAGATATGGGCGGTGCGTACGGCCAAAGATCGCTCGAACGTGTTGCGTCGTTGGTTTGACCTGATGATGACCAATCAGGCTGATTTGGCGAAGATTCTGACTGCCGAGCAAGGCAAACCCTTGGCTGAAGCATCGGGCGAGGTGGGGTATGGCGCGTCCTTCATCGAATGGTTTTCCGAGGAAGCAAGGCGCGCTTATGGCGATATCACGCCAGGCCACGCGCCGGACAAACGTATCCTGACGGTCAAGCAGCCCATCGGTGTGGTAGCTGCGATTACGCCATGGAATTTTCCGAACGCAATGATTGCACGCAAGGCAGCACCCGCCTTTGCAGCAGGCTGCGCGATGGTTTTGAAGCCATCTGAATTGACGCCCTTTTCTGCAATTGCGATGGCTGTTCTTGCCCAAGAGGCGGGCATCCCCGTGGGCTCATTTTCGGTGCTGACGGGGGATGCCGCGACCATCGGTCAGGTCATGACCGACAGTAAGATCGTGCGCAAACTGACGTTCACGGGATCCACGGGCGTCGGGGCGAAACTCTACGCACAATGCGCGCCGACGGTTAAGAAATTAGGTTTGGAGCTGGGCGGCAACGCGCCGTTCATTGTGTTCGACGATGCTGATCTGGACGCCGCCGTCGAAGGCGCGCTAATCTCGAAATTCCGCAACAACGGACAAACATGCGTTTGTGCCAATCGCATCTATGTGCAGGCAGGCGTGTATGACGTGTTCGCTGAAAAATTGGCGGCGAAGGTGGGTGAATTGACAACCGGAAACGGATTCGATGAGGGGGTCTTCTTTGGTCCGTTGATCAATGACGGCGCGGTTCGCAAGGTGCAGGCGCACATTGCGGATGCACAATCCAAGGGTGCCTTGGTAACTTTGGGTGGCCAACCCCATGCAATGGGAGGGACGTTTTTTGAACCCACCATTATAACAGGGGTCACATCTGACATGGCGGTCGCGACTGAGGAAACCTTTGGCCCTTTGGCCCCATTGTTCAAGTTCGAGACCGAGGCAGAAGTCGTACAGGCGGCCAATGACACCGACTTTGGCTTGGCATCGTATTTCTACAGCAGCAATCATGCCCGCGTGTGGCGTGTGTCCGAGGCGTTGGAATACGGTATGGTCGGCGTGAACACAGGGCTGATTTCCACGGCAGAGGCCCCTTTTGGTGGGATGAAACAATCTGGCCTTGGGCGCGAAGGTGCGCGGCAAGGCCTCGATGATTTCTTGGAAACAAAGTACATTTGCATGGGCGGGATTGATGCAGAAGGTTAAGTCATGAACTGGGATGAATTCGCCCACTGGGGCAAACATATTTCAGACTGGAGCGCGGAGTATCACAAAACTCTGGGCGACCGTCCCGTGCGTGCGCAAACTGCGTTTGGGGATACGGCTGCACAATTGCCAAATTCGCCCCCCGAGGGTGGAGAATCAATGGATGCGATAATGGAGGATTTCGAGGCAATCGTGATGCCTGGGATCACCCATTGGCAACATCCGCGTTTCTTTGCGTATTTTCCAGCTAATGCAGCACCGCCGTCGATGCTGGCTGAGATGCTGGTGAGCACAATCGCCGCGCAATGCATGTTGTGGCAAACATCCCCGGCCGCGACCGAAGTCGAAACGGTGATGGTGGATTGGTTGCGCCAAGCCTTGGGGTTGGCGGATGGGTATGTCGGCGTGATCCAAGACAGTGCGTCATCCGCGACTTTGTCTGCGGTGCTGACTATGCGTGAACGTGCGACGGGATACACAGGCAACCGCGATGGATTGGCCGAAAAGGGCCACATGCGGATTTACTGTTCCGATCAGGTCCATTCCTCGATTGATCGGGCCTGTTGGGTTGCTGGGATCGGGCAGGCGAACTTGGTGAAAATCGCGACGTCTGGTGATCGCCATGGCATGGATGTTGATGCCCTTCGCGTGGCGATCGCTGCTGACCGCGCAGCGGGCCAAACGCCTGCGGGTATTATTGCAATCACGGGCGGCACCGGCATTGGGGCCTGCGATACGCTGGGGTCAATTTTGCAGGTCGCGCGCGATGAGGATCTGTACACCCATCTAGACGCCGCATGGGCGGGTTCGGCGATGATATGCCCAGAACTTCGGGCTGATTTCTGGGCCGATGTAGACGGGTTCGACAGCATCGTCTTCAACCCGCACAAATGGCTGGGCGCGCAATTTGATTGTTCCATCCAGTTCTTGCGCGATGCGCAGCCGCAGTTAAACACGCTCAAGATTGAGCCTGAGTATCTCAAAACGACGGGCGAAGTCGTCACCAATTATTCCGAATGGACGATTCCGTTGGGGCGGCGCTTCAGGGCGCTGAAAATCTGGTTCCTGATCCGCTCCTATGGGCTAGACGGGCTGCGGGAGCGTATTCGCAATCACGTCATGTGGGCGGCTGAATTGTGCGAAGAAATCCGTAAACTGGACGGGTTCGAAATTGCAACCGACCCAATCCTCAGCCTGTTTTCGTTCCGTTGCCCCGGGAGTGACGACGATCAACAGCGGCTTGTCGATGCGCTCAACGATGATGGGCGGATTTATCTGACACAGGGCAGTTTTGATGGTCGTAAGATCATTCGATTTCAAGTCGGCCAGTTCGACACAACACGCGATGATGTGATGATGGCGCATGGCGTCATCCAAGAAGTATGGGAAAACATTCAATGAGATATGCGACGTATTCAACGGGCGGCGAAACATTTTACGGGGCTGTGACAGACGATGGAATGATCCCCTTGAGCGGTGATTTTCCACAATGGCCAGCACTGTTGGACGTGATCCAAGCGGACGGCTTGGACGCATTGGAGCAGGCGGCAGCGGGCAAATCCGCAACCCACACAGATTATGATTTTGAAATGGTGTTGCCAAATGCGCGGCGCATTTTGTGTGTCGGTGTGAACTTTCCTGACCGAAATGCAGAATACAAAGACGGGTCGGATCAGCCCAAATACATGTCGCTATTCCCGCGGTTTGCCAGCGGGTTCACAGGCCACAATCGCCCTCTGATCCGCCCACCTGAAAACGAGACTTTGGACTATGAGGGCGAGGTCGCGATTGTCATCGGCAAAACGGGACGACGCATTGCGCAGGCTGATGCTTATGACCATATCGCCGCGATTACCCTTTGCAACGAAGGCACGATCCGCGATTGGGTGCGCCACGCCAAATTCAACGTCACGCAAGGCAAAAACTGGGATAATTCCGGTGCCATTGGCCCGTGGTTGGTGCCCTTCAAAGACGCCAGCCAGCTTGATGATGCGCGCATCATCACCCGTGTGAATGGGGAGGTGCGCCAAGACGACGTGCTGTCACGCATGATGCATCCGATACGGCGTGAGATTGAATATATCTCAACCTTCATGACGCTTCAGCCCGGCGATATTATCGTCACGGGCACTCCCACGGGATCAGGTGCGCGCCTTGATCCGCCACAATACCTCAAGCCGGGCGATGTGGTTGAGGTGGAGGTGAGCGGCATCGGCACCTTGCGCAACACTGTGGCGGACGAAGTGCTATGACCCCGCAAGACCACACCCGTTCCGCTGCCAATTTGTTGGAAGCGGAACGCACGGGTGAACAGATTGGCCTGTTAACCCGCGACCACCCTGACATGAGAATGGACGATGCCTATGCTATCCAGAACGCGATTTATCGCGCCAAGCTGGAACAGGGTCGCAATGTCATTGGTTGGAAAATTGGGCTGACGTCCAAGGCGATGCAATATGCGCTGAACATCGATATTCCCGACAGCGGAATTTTGTTTGACGACATGGTGTTTGAAACGGGCGGATCGGTCCCAAAGGGGCGGTTCATTCAGCCGCGCATAGAGGCCGAAATTGCCTTCGTGCTGAAGGCCCCACTGGGCGGTGCTGATGTGACGCGTGATGACGTGATTGCGGCGACCGACTATGTGGCGCCGTCGATAGAAATTCTCGATACGCGTATCATCCGCGTCGATCCCGAAACGGGTAAAACGCGTACAGTGTTCGACACGATCAGCGATAATGCCGCCAACGCAGGCATTGTTTTGGGGGCCGAACGCCATGCCGTTGATGCGTTTGATCTGCGTTGGGTCGGGGCCATCACGTCGCGGGGTGGCGAGGTCGAGGAAACCGGCCTTGGGGCAGGGGTGTTGAACGACCCCGTCGAAAGCGTTGTTTGGCTGGCCCGCCGCATGGCGCAATATGGCCAGAGCATTAAACCCGGGCATGTCATTTTGTCTGGCAGCTTTATCCGTCCGGTTGAATGCCCGACTGGGTCTGACATCACCGCTGATTTTGGCGATCTCGGTCGCGTCGATATTTCATTTCAATAGGAAGCCAACATGCCCGCACCCCATAACCCGTTCAAACAAGCCTTGGAAAACGGCACCTTACAACTTGGCTGCTGGTTGGGTTTGGCCGACCCGTATATCGCCGAGATCAGCGCAGGTGCGGGGTTCGATTGGCTGTTGGTTGACGCCGAACATGCGCCCAATGATTTGCGTTCAATTGTGGCGCAGTTGCAGGTTATTGCAGCGCGGGACAGTCACGCCGTTGTGCGCCCTCCGATCGGGGAAACGTGGATCATCAAACAGCTGTTGGACGCGGGGGCGCAAAGCCTGCTGATCCCGATGGTTGAAAGTGCGGATCAAGCGCGCGAATTGGTCGATGCTGTCACCTATCCGCCCCATGGCGTGCGCGGTGTAGGGTCGGCCTTGGCGCGGGCATCGGACTTTGCGGCGATTGGCGACTATCTGACCACCGCACGGAGCGAAATTTGCCTTCTGGCGCAGGTCGAAAACCAAAAGGGTATGGACGCGCTGGATGATATTTTGACCGTGGATGGAGTCGATGGCGTGTTCGTCGGCCCGTCCGATCTGGCAGCTGATATGGGGTTCATCGGACAGGCAGGTGCGGCCGAGGTGAAAGCGGCGGTGGTTGATGCGATGACCAAGATCGTGGCGTCGGGTAAAGCGGCGGGAATTCTGACGCTGGACACTGAACTACAACAGCAATGTCGCGATATCGGGGCGACGTTTATTGCGTCTGAGATCGATGTGACATTGTTTGCACGCAATATGCGCGGCGCGGCTAAGGATGCAGCAGAACGATTGCGTGAAACCCAAGCTACTACAGGGCACTATCAGATAAAGCCACTTGAGACGGGCAGGGTGACTTTGTAACCTCGCTAAATGACAAAACACTCCCCATTTCGCTACATGAAACCTGGCCCGGGGTTCCTAGACTATCTTGCTTAGCCCCGTGGACCTGGAGCCAAGAACCGAGAGCCACAGGCCACAGACAATAGAGCAACCAACTAAGTCCTACCTGCGGTGGGCTGTGAAGTTGCTGAGCGTAACTTAGAAGTTATGATTTGGAGTACGTTGTGGATCAGTGTTGCCAAATGGGCAGTCCTAGACGCTAACGATCAACTTAATGGAAATGATAAACAGGCTCAGCATTACGTCTATTATGGATACTAAATGCCCGTTGCATTTGTCCATTTAGCCAAACACCGTCATACTTCTCCCCGTTGGGGAGCCGCACTTTCATAAACCCTTCTGGCTTTAGGTTTTTCAATGTTCCATACCATTGGATGCCTTCGCAATCCGTGCTTGTTGCGAATTGCACACTCGTATCATCCAACCAGCAGCCTGCTATTTGGTTGCCAGCTTTACTGGTAAACTTACCGATACCGTACCGAGTAAAGTTGGTGATGTTTCCAACGTAAGTAGAGCCATCCGAATATGTTAAACTTCCACTTGCGCAGCCATGGGGATCTGGAATTGTACCAAAATACTTCCAGTCACTGCTCGTTATGTGAATATCGCCCACAAGGGATCCATTCTGCCAGTTACCTTTGAAAATTCTCTGAGAAGATAATTCCGACAACTCACCCAGCCCGCAACGCACGCCGTTTTTTACTGCGCCTTCATACCAGTCGCCATTTTTATATGAAATCTTTGCTGATCCTGTTTGTTCGCCGTCAGACCATCCCCCTTCATATCTAAAATCAGAAGCAGAAGTATAAACGCCAAACCCGTGTTTAACTCCAGATCTGAAATTGCCCTTATAAAGCCCACCGTTGCTATATTCCAAAACGCCGTAGCCATGGAAAGCACCTTTGCGCCAAGAACCTTTATAGCTCAGAACATCTGAATGGCTCACCACATGGAAACGCCCGAATAGGCGACGGATAAAATTTTTCATCATATAAACACCTGCTCGTGGTCACCCGTACATTGCAGGCGATTCCATTTGTTTCCCAGTATTGGCCTGCAGGTTTTTGAGTCAACAAAACTGAACATACTAAGCAGAAACTTGCCAAATGGACTTGCCAGTCAAGCTCAGCCGGGCAGAGGCTAAGACCATGGACTAAGCCACGCGCGCCTAGCCAAGCCATCTAAAGTGGGGTATAATAAAACCCCATAAACCGATGATATGTGAGCACAATGAAAGCTAATCCCAAACCATGGCTCTACGGCCCAAACTGGCAGGGTCAGAGGTGCGAGGCTAAGACCCGTCGCGGGACCTTGTGCCAGCGTCCCGCTAGACTCCCTGTGGGCCGCTGTAAGCTCCATGGAGGGGCTTCCACCGGCCCAAGGACCAAGGACGGTCTTGCGCGCCTCACAGAGGCTAAAATCAAGCACGGTCGTTTTACCAAAGAGAAGCGCGCAGCGGCTAGACGCTTTGCAGAACAGGGGCGGCAGATGCGTGGCGAACTGAAGGAGCTGGAGACTTGGTTCGTGGACCACGGTCATTTGGACAAGAACTGGCGCAAAGATTGGGAACTTTAAAGCGGTGATAGTAGACAATTACCGTGGGGGTTACTGCGGCCTTCCTCAGGGGCGAGCCGGGATGCCGCTAAGGGGTACCCACTAAGCATGGGCCGCGGTCCGTAGACCAAGCCACACGCACCTAGCCATACCGCTTGAAATGGGGTATAATAGAACCCCATAAACGGTGGAGATTTCACCATGACAAACAGTAACCTTGACAAGCGTATTCCATGGCGATTTGGCCCTGATTGGCCTGGCCAACGGTGCGCTGCCAAGACACGCCGTGGCACCGCGTGCCAAAAACCACCACTTAGTGGCAAGACCCGCTGTCGGCTGCACGGCGGCCTATCTACCGGCCCTAAAACACCGGAGGGCAAAGCGCGCATCGCAGCTGCGCATTGGAAGCACGGACGGCGGTCTAGGGCCTTCACTGAGGCCCGTAAGCAGATATGGGCGGACTTGCGTGCCGTAGAGGCTAGGATGCGCGCTGACGGGCTTATTTAGCCAGTTAAACCTGATCTGTGGCGCCAAAAGCAGGCTCAACCAATGGAGGACGTAAGAGCCTATATAAGGGCCCGCGGACCGGGCACACGCATCCAAGATCAAGGGGGCGAATAGCGCCTTGGAAGGAAGATTGATCGCGGTCCGCGGGTCCTGTCACATATGTCTTGTAACACCGCCGTCTACACGAAGGCTTTGACCCGTCATGTAGCTACTATCATCGGAGAGAAGAAACGCGGCGACTTTTGCTTGTTCCTCTGCTTTAGCAAGACGCTTGAGCGCTGACATGTCCGCAAACTTCTGTGGCAAATCCAAACTGTCTGTAAAGCCGGGTAACAAACAATTCATGCGGATGTTTGCTGGGCCGTACCGATCAGAATAGAGCTTGGTAAAAGACGACACCCCGACGCGGTAGACGCTAGAAGTTGGGAAGGTCAAACTTGGCTCAAATGCTGAGAACGTGGTGATGTTGACAATAGAGCCGCCGCCCTGTTTTTCCATCACCGGAGTGACGAGCTTTGCCATCCTTATGACAGGCTTTAAGACCATATCGTTAGCCTTGTCCCAATCTTCCTCTGGAATATCCAAGAGTTCGCCTTTAGGTGGCCCACCCACATGGATCAAAACACTATCAATGCGACCATATTTTTTCATTGTTAGATCGAACAATGCATTTAAATCGGCAGCGTTTTCAGCCCGTCCACGTTGCGCTATCCCACCCAGTTCAGCGGCAAGCGTTTCACAGCTTTCAGAAGGCGACATTAAAGCCAGTTTGTAGTCACGAGAATGCATTTGACGAGCTGTCGCTGCGCCCATGCCGCGCCCTCCACCAATAATCAGACATACCTTTTCCGTCATAATAATTTTTCCCATAGAAATTCAATATTTTTGCAGTCTACTTTAACGCTAAGCAAGGGGCCGGTTCTTTGCAAATAGCGGTGGCGCAGCGTCACTATCAAGCGACCATGCGCAGCTTGTTACTGCACAGTTGCAGTCGGGCTCTGATTTTTGACCGGGGGCCTTATATTATCACCGCGAAGACGCTTTGCGGGTCGGGTCGGTATTTTTGTGGCGGGAGTGGCGCATAACTCGACTTCTGCCTATTATGATTACTTTCGCTCCCCCTAATACTATACCCCCCATAGGGATGTTTGGGGGAGTAGGTTGAGAGTTATATATTGTTAGCGATATCAATATGTTAAGAAATATTAGCTAGTGCAAAAGAGACGTTCATCAAAATTATGAACGCACGTTTTGAGTGGTGTAGAGCCCAGTAGTTCAAGTATTTTCGTTGCTTGGTACAAGTCTGTTTCTGTTAAATCTGAACTTGAAAGTGTTATCGGGTCCTTCAAAGGTGACGCTTTTTCCACTTTTTTGGCTGTGACATTGTCAAAACCTATTTCCGTTAGAAAATTTGCAATTTCAACCGTGGACATCCCTTTGTTTTTACCCTTTGTGCGTCTTGGAAAACCGTCCTGCCCTGAAGACCAATTCTTAAAGACTGCATCTTGAAATTTTGTTCGGCAAGCTGGCGAACGCTTGTCTGCACCATTCTGATGCCAAACTTCAAACCGTGATAGGTCTTCTAAAACTGCGCAAACATTTCCCATCAGGCGCCATTTATCAAAGGCTAGACGGTAATTATAAAAATCTTCGACTGACTTCCAAGGATTTGTCTCAAAGCACAACAGACGATTATGGTGTCGAATACTCTGATGTTGTCGTTTCCAATCAAAGTCCAAGTTGAGTGTAATTTTTTTGGGAATATCGATTAGGTCTGCGGCGTAAACCCATTGCTCGCGTATGCTAATAAAATCCCTGCGCAGCATCTTTGTATCGGCTGTGCGGTTAGAAAAAATTCGAATAAACTCCAGACTTGTTTCAAGGTCAGAGCCACGGTGTTTTTCAAGACTGTAGCCCGCTCGGGCAAGAATAACAGTCTCCGGCAGTGGCCCCCCCTGTTTGATAGTGAAAGCCCCGCGAGTCTTACAGGACAAAACTTTAAGGGCTGACTTTTTCAACTCAACGATCTCATCAGAGCCGTCAGTGCTAACCATTGTTCTTAATTGTCTGAACAGGGTGCATAGCGGTCCGCGGGTGGCCGCCGTCACTTCTTCTGTTGTGGCATCTGAAAGCCACCCATCTGTTGTCACAGAAACGACCTGAACGTGAGATGGCAGGTTGCAAAGTATTTCACTAACCACGGCTCTTATAAGACCTGTTATTACCGCGGCGAACAAAGGATTTGTTATGGGACTGCCTTCAAGCTCCGCCATTTCGCCGGTTCTCGTGTTAAATACATTTTTTGTATGGACGCCGGGAGTGGTCTTGTGTCGGGCAACAGCTTGGGCAATTTTGCCGTAGCCGCTGTTTCCGCATTCTTTGTAAAGCAGTTCTAATGGGCTCGAATGTGTTTTTGAGTCTAATCGGCTCTGTGCCCGACCGATGTTAACTGCTTGGATGAAATCTACCAATGGCCGGCGTTCGTTGTCGGTACGAAATCGAAATTTCAAACCTGCCAAAACTTTGATCGTTGCGCCTTGGTTTTGCGCTACTTTTAATTCTAACCCAGTGCAGTAACTGGTCCCTGTAAGGGGGTAAATAAGACCCATTTCAATGGCATCAACGGGCAGACTAGGAAACCTAGTGTCGGGCGGAAACTCAAATTTGACTTGTGCTACGGCGCACGTATCGATGTCCAAGAGTGCTTCTAAGTCGGTCGTATGGATCGGGTTCGACCAGTCAGGCATCCGTAAAAAGGCCATTCCAGTACTATAGGCCCCCGCCAAGTCCCAATCCAAATATGGGCGTTGTGGTTCAGAATCGTATATTCCGTGCACAAATGTCTCGTTGCGCCCACCGTGGAAACTATTGGCAATGAATGAGATGTTGTTAACGATCCCTGATTTAAACACCATGTCGTTTCGTCGCTTTGAAGTAGGTCCGTGTTCTAACCCGAGGAATTCGCACTCATCCTCACCCAAAACTTGACGGATTTTTGCAGCACCAAGTGAGCCAATTGTTGGCCCAAGGTTGTCTAGGTTCCAATTTTCACGAAATTCATCTATTTTTATAAGCCATGATACGGCTATCTGAGCATCTCGTATCGCATAGTTTTCGAACTCTACCGGGTGATCACGTTGAACAATGTCCATTCGTGTTATGCCCGCCACCATTTGACTGCTTTTGTTTTCAACTTCTGGAACGCTTAATTTGGCAATACCAAGTAGTGCACCAAGTTTATCTAAAGAGCCTGACCCGGTAGGTGCCAAAAGGCGGGTGTCATATAACCTGACGCTGCAAAATGATGGTCGGCGTTTAATAATCTTTGGTTGAAAAACCGCGGGGTTTCTGACCGTAGCATAAGTTTTGCGTACGGCGTCAAAACGTTTCTTTAGCTTTTCAAAATCGCTAAAGCCCGGCAAATCTGCGCGGCTGAAGTGGGCTGCCAACGCAATTTTTATCTTATCATTGTCTTGTTCAGCTCGTTGAATCCGTTCGGTACTTATCAGTCCATGTTTGTTCGCAAGTCTAATGGTTTTTTGCAACAGTGTTGTGATTGACCATCTTTTGGCTCTTAAAGGTTCAATATTTTGACACGCAGATGTTTTTTGACCGGTCGCCGGATTGTATATTGCGACTGAATAGCAAACGACACGATTCCCAGCTTTTATTTGTTCTTCGATCGGGACAGCGTTGGCTGGAACGTTTTCATCTTCCTGTGAAAGATCAACGCGGACGTACTCCGTGTCAAATCCGATGACGAGATCAAAGCTGTTGAGCTTCATTCCCATGTAATTTCACCAATCGCCTGTAATGTTGCCCAGTGTTTGGGGGTTGGGCATCCTCCCTTGCCAGAACTTATTAATGCCCCAGTCAATAGCTGCTTGGAGATCACGCGCCGCTGCGGAATGTTCACGTTGATCGTGGATTGTTAAGTATGCCGCTAAAATGCTGGTTTGAAACTGGTCAGGAGGAATTGCTAATTTCACTAGTGCGGCGACGATTGCTAACATCGTGTCGTGGCGAACACCCTCAGAACATAGTTTTAAATGATCCACTGCTAAAAATACTGCGTGGTTTATACTTTCTTCCCGGCCTAACTTTACAATCCATTCACTGAACAAAGGGTTGTGTGCATATTGGTTCTTTTTTCCTGTCGCTGCCGGCACGATTGCACTTATGGCTTCCAAGAAGTTGTCGACGTGCTGCTGTCCAACCAGTGGTGCATCGTGAGGTCCCATTTCCATCGGACTGGCTTTCAACCAGTTGTACGATTTTTTTGTATCTGGGTGTGTTCCGAAAAGGACAAATTGCCCACTTTTGAGAAAAACTTCATAACACCCGTAGTTCTTGCGGCTGACTGCCAATCCGTGATGGGCGTAGAGCATTAATTTTTTGGGAGCGCGGCCAACGCGAACAAGGGGTGTTTCTCCAAGGGTTTCGCAAGCGATGTCGTGGGCCCGATCAGCTTTAACAGGATCGAGTATGTCTAAATCTATTCCTATTACACGATCTGGTCCTGCGGCCAGTCCAACTCCTGCGTTGGGAAATTTCGCAGCCCAATTAGCAATATTTTCCTCTGTCGGAGGGCAACGGTTATAGTGCTGCCAACCCTTTATAAATGTCGCTTTTCCGGGGTTTTCAACTGGGATAATTGCTGACCATCCGTTGGCTTTCAGTTTGGGAGCCAGTTCACGAAACATAACTTGGCCCGTCGTAACTAAAAACTTTTTGTACAGGATTTTTCACCTCGAGACCGGACCCATTTTTGGCAACGGCGATACGAACTTTCTTGCTGACCAGTTCTGGGGCCGCCACATCAACGGGCCGGTCATTGAGGGGTGTTTTGGTCAAATTACCAAGTTGTTGGTACTTTGTTAGACCTTCTAGCACTTTCCGCTGCTGGGTTGGGTCACGTGATGCAATCAGTAAAAAGTAGGGGTCTGGCACAAACCCCGCAAACACTTCGTGTTCGATGATTTCAAATTCTACAATAAGCCATATATTTTCGGGCTTTATTATCACTTTTGCGCTTTTGATCAAAGCTGAGTAGTCAGCTTTTTTAATCAGGGTGGCCTCAACATCATTGAACCGAACGACCCCCCAGTCGTTGCTTGGAGTAGTCATGACATTGACCTTTGTCTAAGCCATTCCCGCAAATCACCGACCCGCCATGCACTTATACCTGTGTGCAATTTGATGGGGGCAGGGGCTTGCCCCGTCTTGACCATTCGACGCCAAGTACTTCTGGACACGGGTACGATGCGCGGGGTTTCTACCGGCATTTCCTCGTGTGACTTGTGAACCGCGCCAATGATCAGCTTTTCTCTAACTAGAGCTGAATCTGGTAGGGTTTCAAAAAAAGATAAATCTGCATGTAACATCGTGGTCCCTCATGCTTATTGTTGAACATGCGGGCTTTAGATCACAGTCATTATAACGCTAACGGCGTTAGCGTGAATGTTTTTTTAAATTTTTTGAAACCCTTTTTTTGGAACGACTTAACGCTCCCCTCAAAGCATCGATAGTCATTACATCACGTGTGGGATTATATACAATTTCATCATTTTTTATGCTTAGGTCTTCATGCGTTTTCAATCTTTGAAGTAAGCTGTTGCGGGATATATTTGGGTTTTGTCTGACGATTTCATCAATGATTTTTCGGAAAGGCTTGCGACCCCTTGGACGTTGTTTGCTCGCGATATCCGTCATTTTTTGGCTGATCTCTGTCTGTCTAGACGTGATTAATCGCTCTACATATTCAACTGCTTTGATCGGATCAACGCCGAGCCTTTGAAAGGTTAACATCGCATGTGCATGTTGGGGATTGTCTGAGTCGGCGTTCCTAAACGCTAGAAGTGTTTCATAGTCCACTGCGTCCTGACGTTGGCCTGCATCTGTTGCGTCGCGGCGGATGCGTTCGCGTTGGAGAACATAGTTCAGATATGCCGTTGCTTTACTTTCTAGAGGCTCGCCCTCATATTCTCTCTCAACCATTTCTTGATACAAGCGTTCGGCGACCTCTTTAAATGGAATTTTTTCCGCGACATCATTCATACTTAACACTCCCTTCCATCTCTTCTAGCTTGTCTGCAACTCTCTGAAGTATTTGCTGATGTTCAGAACTATAGGTGCTTTGATTATAGCCAGCCACAAGTTGTCCACCGACGTTGGAGTGGCCCAGTATAACACTGACAATATGAGGGGGCGCTCCCAAGTCACCAGCCAAGGTCGCGGTGGTCCTGCGCAGAGCATGTGCTGACCAGCCTGTTATGCCGGTCGTAGCAGTTGTAGCTTTTAACCACCTGTCCCAATTCCCCAGCTTTGAACCGCGCGGCCCAACAAATAATAAATCCTGTTTTCTAATTTCTTCTTGCAACCCATTTAGTTGCCGTCGTTCTGTTTCGGCCTCCCGTGTATCTGTCAGTAACTGAATAGCTTGCCGTGACAGTGGGATCGCCAGTGCTTGTTTTGGCTTGTGACGTCGGGCCTGCAGAGCGCGAGTGTCCTTGAGGTTTTCGGGCGGTATTGTCCAAGTCATAGCTTCCAGATCAATTTGCGACCAAGTGGCAGCAGTGGTTTCTGTTATCCGCGCCCCGGTAAGCAGCATGAACTTTGCACAAACACCGTGATGGCTCTTAAACGTTGGTAATAGAGCAGCAAGCTCAACTTCCGTTAGTACCTTTTGTCGGGGTGCGTTTTGCAGGGGTTTCTCAAGATTGAAATCGCCAATAACCAAGTCTCGCCTTTTAGCCCAATGCAAAACAGGTGTCAGATAGCCTGCGGCTCGCGCCGCCGATACTTTGGCCCCGTGCTTGTCTATAGACAGCTGTAGTTCGGATGACTTTAATTCCAGTGCCGTGCGTTTGAGATGCACAGCAAAGACTGATCGAATACGTCGCACCTGATCGTCTTTTGTGGATAAGCCTGCCCCTTGGCCTGTTGTAAAATATGATTCCACAAGCGCATCGAAGGTTCCAATGCCCTGCGAAGCGAGCTGGGTCCGCTGGTGACTGGTTCTTTTTTCAGCGGTTGGGTCTGCACCATCTTTGATCTTACGGCGCAGGTCCTCTGCTTTTAGGCGGGCTTCAGCCAGGCCAAGGCTGCGGCCAACATCAAAGCGGCGCATCTTGCCCTGCGCGCGTATGTTGAGCGACCAGCTGCGTGTTCCTGCAGGCGTAATGCGAACTCTGAGGCCCGGCACAGCACCGTCAACCAGCTCTAATACCTTTACAGGATCCGGTTTGAATTTTGTGAGTGTGGCCGCGCTAAGCGGAGGAACACGTTTTGCCATAAAATCCTCTCAAAGGTTTCACTTAGGTTTCACCGTTCGTGAGATTACATGATACAAGGTGAACCCATAAGACACAACAGATAGTACTTTATTATGTTATAATAATAGATTAATGAACCTTATGAGACTACATGAAACAAGATGACGCATTATGATATACTGATTTGTAATCAGTAGGTCCGCGGTTCGAGTCCGTGTGGGGGCACCATTATTACTCTATAAACCTATATTATATTGACTTACATACATAAATAATGCTGATTGGTACTAGATAATGGTACTAACACGGTACAAACCTATGCCTAAAGTCAAACAGAAGAACGGGATCAAGAAGTCTGCTACTGGCTTCTACTCATTTCGTAAACAAGTTCCAGAGAAGTTAAGAGGACTATGGGGCAAGCGAGAGGTAAAGATTAAGCTGGAAACTAAAGACGAGGCTACAGCTTTAAATAGAGGTGCCATCTGTCTGCGTGATTTCAACAACACCGAAGCTATGCTCCGAAAACAGCTTGAGAACCCTGAAATATTAACTTCAAGAGAGATAACTCAAGTAGCAGACTCCAGAGTACGAGAATGGGGTGTGCATCCAGATCAAGCACCTGTGTTAAAGGCTGGGGCATCAGATGAAGAATACAAAGCCTTTAAGAAAGCTGAAGCCGAATACCTAGAGCAGAAGGATATGTTCTGGGATACTGTTGACCTCGTTGATGAAGAACAGCGGCAAAGAGATTATGATAGCGGTGAGTGGGGCAAAGCTGGGTATCAAGACCCTATTCGTACACCTGACCCAAAAAGATTAGAC
>Ga0206131_10000840_pt1 | contig 41000 bp, 10 predicted proteins | sample Helgoland_Spring_FD_148636 | JGI IMG/M metagenome (GOLD analysis project Ga0206131, IMG submission 148636) | Pelagic subsurface seawater microbial communities from Kabeltonne, Helgoland, North Sea - Helgoland_Spring_Bloom_20160517_1 | ecosystem: Environmental > Aquatic > Marine > Epipelagic ... | reverse complement strand
ATAGATCTATTTGATGTAAAGTATATGCATATTTTTTCAAAAATAATTTATGATAATGAAGAAAATCAAATAATAGGAAGAATAAGAAGAACTTGTGGTCATATAGGATTACCGGATGGAACAAAACAGATAATATATTCATATTATCCTACACCTAAGCAAGATATAAGTTTTAGTAAAGAACTAACAAAAATGTGTTATTATGCTTCAATAGATTATTTTGAATTACAAGATATTCAAGATTTATTATTTGGTAATTATACGAGGAGTTTAAAAACAAATTTTATATCAAGTAATGGTCTTACGGAAGATGTAATGGATTTTAAGAATAATTTATATGATAAGTATTACGAAATATATAGTAATAATAAATCATCGTGCTATGGTAAGTTTGAACTTACACCAACCCAATTAATGATAAAAGATTATTTTCAACCATCTACAGATATTAAAGGTATATTATGCTGGCATTATGTTGGTTCAGGAAAAACTTGTTTAGGTTTAGGTGTAGCCCGTAATTTTATAGATAAGAAATATTCAGTAATCTGGGTATCACGTGGAACTTTATTAAAAGATATTCAAAAAAATGTAGAATTATGTTATGATAAAGCTAAAATAGACAAAGGTTTGATAGCTGTATCGTATAAAACTTTTACAAATATGCTACAAAATAAAAATAAATATGCTAGAGATAATTTAAACAATACTTTAATAATTATAGACGAAGCACATAAGTTATTTGACGGATCATTATCAAGATTAGAAGCGCCAAATCTAGAAGTATTACGTGAGGCTATAAAACATAAAACGTGTAAATTGATGTTAATGACAGCTACACCCTATATCCAAGATCCTATGCAATTGATAAAAATACTTAATTTAATAACAGAAGAGAAAATGCCGGAAAATATTGAAGATTTTGCGAAAGAATATTTAGAAGATGGAAAAGTATTTAGTTATACCGGTGTTAATAAGTTTGTAAGAAATGTTTATAAAAATATAAGTTATTTGGATATGTCAAAAGATAATACCAAGTTTGCTATACAAATTAAAAATGATGTCGTATAGATTAAATATTATAAAATGGAATATATTATAAAGTTTATTTTAGAAGATATTATAAATAATGTAATAATGTCTTCTAAAATAATAGGCGCTCATATAAATCGTGAAAAAACTTTAAAGAAAACTATAGAAAAATTGCATAAATACGGAGGTAATGCTTTACAAATATTTACATCTAATCCGTCTAATTGTTCTCCAGCTAATTTAGATAAATATATGAAAGAATACGAATCAATTAAAGATCTACAATGTAATTTTGTAATACACGCATCATATACAATAAATATAGCGTCTTTAGATCCAAAACAAATTAAATTAAATATGAATACTATTACAACTGATTTAATAATAGCAGATAAATATAAGGCTATTGGTGTAATATTACACGTAGGAAAATATGTTAAAAACAAACCAGAAGATTGTATGAAACAAATGAAAGTATTTATGTTAGAAATTATAGGGTTTATTAAAGAGAATAATTTAAATACAAAAATAATATTAGAAACTGGTGCAGGTCAAGGGACTGAAATGATCGTAAATATAGACGACTTTAATAATTTTACAAAAGACTTTGATAAAAAGTATTTTGGAATATGTTTTGATACTTGCCACGTATGGTCAGCCGGTTTTGATATTATAGATGCTTATAATAAATTAAAACATAATGTAATCGTAATACATTTTAACGGATCTAAAACACCAAAAGGATCTTTAAAAGATCGCCACGAACAATTATTTTGTGATACTAACACAATACCTATAGATAAACTTACAACATTTGCTAAAAATCTTAAAAATGTTATGATCATATTAGAAACACCAAATGAAGATGAATATTCGAAAGAAATTGACTTTCTAAGGTGCGTTTAAAGCATCTATATTTTTAATTATTTGAAAAATGTTAAAAGTTGATACTAAAGTTGTTGTGCAAATTTAAAATGATTTAGTATAAATAAAATATGGTTTCAGAAAAATATGTATTTGCAAAATTAGATAAATTACTTTTACATAAAAAAGGAACTATTATTAATTGGTTAAAAACTGCAAAAGTTGATAATAATTATATATCTGGTGGATTACTTGATGATAAAAAATTAAAAATAATAACTGAAACTAAAAATGGAACTTATAATGTAATATTAAAATGGTTTATTATTAATAAAGATAAATTCAGAGTATATTATCATTTATTTAAAAATATACCATCAACTAATTTTATTGATATATCTAATATAAGTTTAGCATTAGATTCATCCGCAAGTTTAGAATTAAATTTTGATAAAGCATTAAAAAAATGGAAAGAAAATCCACATAAAAATCCTTATGATAATAGTAATATTAAAATTTCAATTGTTCCATCAAGTCCCTATGGGTTATTATATGAAAAATTTTGTAATTATTTAACTTCTAACCTAGAAAGACATATTTTACCAATAACATTTGAAAAAGAAATAAGAAATAAATTACCCAATAATCATATTTATGTATTTAAAGATATAGATTATATTGAAAAATTAAAATCCAATTATCCAGATGCAGAATGGATTAAATTTTTAGATACGAAAAAGAATTTATTTTATAAAAATGAAAAGATTAATAGTGTAACTGGCTCAACTGTTTATGATTTTTTATTTATGCATTTTTTTTTAAAAAAAAATGAAAAAAAATTTGATGAAAATGTAGTTATTGATTATATTGATAAGCAAATGTTTTTATATGAACCAATTGTAGCTCAAATAACACATATTAAAGCAATTGATTTAAATTGTTATGAAATCTTTAAAAGTATGGTATATGTCGGTTCAAGCAGAACTGGTGATAATTTTAAACTTATATATAAAAAAACTAAAGATAAGTGGCCATATGAAATACCTCCTTTATTAAAATTATTTGTAGAATACATAAATGAAATTACTTATTATATATTACCTATTTCAAATTTAAATAAAATAATATATAATGATTATTTCTTATACGGAAAAAAATTATCACAGATACCGATTCCAGGTCGCACTTCACCTGAAGTAATTTATAATTTAATGACTAAAAGTATTGAATATAATATATATAGATTAAAAACAATAATAAATATTATATTTAGTTCATTATATACAAATAATGGTAATAAGGCAAGAATAAATATTAAAGAGTTTTTAAATATTTTATTTTTTAATATATCAGAATGTATTGGTGAAAGAAATGATTGGTCTGAAAAAAATAATGCTTATAAAGCAGGTTGCAATAAATTCATTACAATAAATAATATATTAGCCTACACGAAGTATAAACCACAAACTAATGATTCATATAAGATAGATGAATATAAATTTAAAATGTTTTTTGTTTCAGCAATATTTGATATTAAAACATTACACGAAGAATCATATGAAACAAATAATACAAAATATGAATTTATCAAAGATCCTTATGATAATTTACCTTCTCCACCACAAATGCCTAAACCTGTTATAATAAGTCAAGCATTACAAAGATATAAAATGACATCCCATATTGTAAGAACAAAACCAGAAAAAGAAAAAGAACTACAAGACCATATTAACAAAGAACAAGAATATAATAAAAAATTAAAAGAATATAATAAAAAATTAAAAGAGTATAATGATAAATATTTAGGTAAAAAACTATCACCTTATTTTTCAGTAAAATTATCAAGAGTTAAAAGTGTAATAAATAATAAAAATTCTTTAAGATTAAGTTATACACCTTTAAAAGTTACAGCAAAGTCTTTAACCAACTTTAAATCAAAAAAAAATAAAGAATTATTAGCAAAATTTGAAAAAGAACCATATAGTAGAACATATATAAAGAAAGAAATTGAAATTGCTGAACAAGAAACACAAAGAATAGAAAGATTTCGAGAGGCAAGGAGGCAAGGAGCGAGACAAAGGATTGATGTTGAAAGACAGAGTTTAGCAGAGATAGAAACACAAAGACAGATAATGAGAGAAAGAGAGCAAGTACGAGATGAGCCATCACCACAACCAGATGATGATGATGAGCCATCACCACAACCGGATGATGATGAGCCATCACCACAACCGGATGATGATGAGCCATCACCACAACAAGATGATGATGATGAGCCATCACCACAACCGGATGATGATGAGCCATCACCACAACAAGATGATACTATTGGTGGTGGTAGTAAGGAAAAACTATCAGAATCCGATTTAAAATTAAAATTAGCACTTGAAGCACATAAATTTAAAGAATTTGCTAAATTGAGTCCTTCTGGAAAATCACCAAGACAAAAATATATAGAATGTGATTTAAATGATAATGATCCAATAACACAAGAACAATTTAGTAATATGCATTTCAAAAAAATAAAGTATTTATCAAAAATAAAAACAACTTTACCCAATGGTAAAATTATAACAAAATGTTATGACACAATTCCATTATATAATTATATATTAGATTGTAATAATAAAGGTATTAAACCAATTAATATTGCACAAGGTAAAGAACCATTTGATATATTACAATTAGATGAAGTTTATAAAAAAATTAAGTTTTTTACAAAACAACCAACATTAGAAAGGAATATAGATACATCTCATAAAATATTTTTAAAAACATTATATCTACAACCTGGTGGTGAGATGTATGGATTACCATATTATATAATAGGTGCAAATATTAGTATAGGTTCTGTTCTTTTTCCGGTTTCACACGATAATTTTACAAATCCCACCCTCTACCCAACCCATCTGGGTAGGTTAGCTAGATTGGAGGTCCTTTCTCTGTTTTTTGCACCGATTATATCAAGAGATGATATTTTATTTGAAGATACATCAGATAATACTGCTTTATTAATAGAACAAGGTGTTGAAAAAGGTTCTTTATTAAAAGTAAATAAATATCCTTATTGGCATAAAGAAGGAATAATTTATATACCAAATCCACACGATTTCTTAATATTACCACCATTTTCTTGGAATAATAATGACAGCTTCAATACAATGAAAGAAAGAACACATGTATTAAACAATGAAATAGAAAGACTAATTTAATTACTATTAAAACGGAAGATGATCTTAACAGATTTTTGTTAAAAAGTATTTTCAACTACATTTTTTATGCTTATTACATATAATCGGTAGGATGTAATATTTTATATATGTTTATAAAAAAATAATATTATTGTAATAGCTCTAAACACACTAAAGTGATGACATAAAACAATTATATTGTATTATAATAAGTATAGATAAACTTACAAATGAAGATGAATATATGAAAGAAATTGACTTTCTAAGGTGCGTTTAAAGCTTCAATGATGAACTAATCCCATAACGAATTGATTATTTTGTCTATGTATATTAACAACATAACCTTTTTTTCTAACATATTTTACCATTTCATCAAGATAACGATCATTTGAAATATTTATAAGATTTGTTAAAATATGATTACGTGCTTCATATACAAAATAAATTGTAGGAAATGTAGTATAATTTGTATTTAAGAATAAAGCATTTTTCTCGTGATCGTGTAGTATGATAGATAAATTATTATTAATACTTTTTTCTAATTTTTTACCAAAAAAATTAAATTGAAATAGCGTAGTTTCCATATTATTATTTTTACGAATACCGATTGGTATATTATCAATAGGATGTAAAATAAAAACAAAATGAAAATTGTTGTTCATAACCTCTACAATTTTAAGATATAATGGCGAACTAAAATTAATAGTATTTTTAAAATAATATTCGTTACTTAATGTTTGTATTTCAATCGCATTCATATATTTATTGTTTTGTTGAGTGTTAATTTTATCAAAATTATAATTTTTTAGGCATTTATAAATAATATGTTGTGATATATCAAATATTATATCATTCTCAAGTATATAAATATATTTATGAGATTTTAATTTATCTTTAAGACAATTAATATTTTGCGAGATTAAAGCAAGGTTATTTTTTAATTTTTGTAAATGATAAAATGTTTCAATATTATAAAGTTTATATATTTGTAATAAGTTTTTATTCATTTCATTTTATTACATCTTGTAAAAAAAATAATGATATTAGTATTTAACGATTATCCAAGATTTAAACCAGATTTAACACCTTATCAAATGTTTAATGCAGGTATAATTGGTGGTTCATATTTTAGAAATATCACATCCCCTAAAACCAACATTACTTACACCACAGAAGATCATAAACAATTTAAGTTTTTAAGTAAAATACCAAAACATAAACTAATAACAAATAATTATGATAAAAATATTAATAAATATAAAGTTAAAGCAGGATCTTCATATAATGATTGGATGGATAAAGATTGGATAGATGAAACCACTGCGCCTAGAGGTTGGATAGAATGGTATTGTCATTTTTATAATGGTAAAAGAACAGAGGATGACGAAAGACAAATAAAAAGATGGATAAACTTCGCATCAAAAGAAAGCGGACGATTTCGTATTAGATATCAAAATCTAATAACAAAAGAAAAAAGTAATAAAATAGATTTTCATCCAGTATTACAACAAAATCTATTAGAATGGGGAGTAGATTCTCGTAAAATGAAACCTTAATAACAATATTTTAATATTAGTTCAATACAATTTGTATTAATTTTTAGTGTTTTTTCAGCATATATACAAAAAATAACTAATTTATGATAAATAGCAACAGTATCAATAACATCTTCTATTATTAAAATATCATTATTAATTGATTTTAGAATACAACTAATTAAATCATTAATCATTATAGTTGTAGGAGTATTTATACAAAACTTAAGATTATTAGCACAATGTAATTCTGTAATAGCTTCAATACATTTTGGTCTAACTTTATTATAAAGACACCAAAAAACATTAACTATCATTTCAGTATTATTATTGATAGGTTTAGAGTTAATTAGTGATAATTTATAAAAATCAAACCAATTAGTTTTAGTAATAAATTCGTCATACAAACAATAATATAATTTAGTAAATATATGTTCGGTATATAATAATTTTTCAGTTATTTCAACAAACATAATATTATTGTGATGTTTAAAAGAATAATAAAAATCAACTAAAGGTGTTTCTATAATAATAGCACTTATCATTTATTTACTAAGTTTCAATAATCCTGCAATTTTATCAGCATCCAAATTATCAACATAAAACCATTTTTTAACATTGCCATCCCATTTAGCACCCAATGATTTAGCTTTATCCTTATTAGCAAACGGAATATTAAGATAATGTTCTTTAATCTCTAATTTTTTAAGTTCTTCAATAATACTACTGTCTGTTCCGTCATAATACCATCGTTTAATATCTTTATCCCATTTAGCACCTAATTCTTTTGCTTTATCTTTAGAATCAAATGGAATACTTAACGAAATACGTTTAACAATATCAAAATTACCAATAGCGTTATTAGCTAATCTATCAGCTTGTTCGTTACCATAAGAATGTTCATCATCTAATCCAGTGTGAGCCTTAATATGTTCGTATTTAATATTATTTTGTTCTACAAGTTGGTAAAGTTCTTGAACTAATTCAAAGTTTTTAATTTCAGATTTTTCTTTTTTCTTCAACCAACTATTAAACTTAGTAGCACACTTAATAACATATTCACTATCCGTATATATTATGTATTTATTACCATCATTTGCTACAATTTTAATAGCTCTAATAAAAGCTAATAATTCCGCAACATTATTAGTTTGCTTATAACCACTATCAACTAAAGCACTAACATTACGTTCATCATTATCACCAAAAAACACACCTATTCCTGCTTTTGCTTCAGCATAACCATTTTTAGAACAAGCACCGTCCGTATAAATTGGAATCATTTGTTTTTAATTATAATTAGTTATCATTTTTTTATATTATCTTACAATAAAATGGAAATTATTTACAATATCGTTGTAATATTCTTAGTAATAAATGCATTATTTTGGTCTTTATTTACTCATAAACAACATTGTAAGTTAGCTGAAATGTTTGGAATAAAACATTGTCCTCCACATTGGTTGCATATTAGCCTTGGAATAGTATTTTTCATACTAGCTATTGTAATACAACAACGCACCTATATATTTGGATAATCCCTTATATAGTATTATAATCCCTTATATAGTATTATAATCCCTTATATAGTATTATAATCCCTTATATAGTATTATAATCCCTTATATAGTATTATAATCCCTTATATAGTATTATAATCCCTTATAATATCCAATCCAAATAACAATATCTAATAACCCATAAATTCTATAATAGCAGATGTTGAATCTATAGCACCATTACGCATTTTAAATTTGCCTTTAACTTGTCTAGATCCTTTACTACTAGCAATTATGTTTTTTAGTTCATCAATATCAAACAAACGACGAGAATATATTTCATCATTTCTAATTATTTTATTAGTAATTCTAGATTTAGAATTAACTACAAATACTACGTGCTTTTTCTTCCAAATAAATGTATTTATTAATGTAAATTCTCTAGGAAAATGAGTGTCAGTTTCTTCTCTATATTCTCGTATCATAGCATCCCAAGGTGTATTATCGGTAGGATCTATAATACCTCCTGGTGGTCCTAAACGACAATCAGTTTCTTCTAATTTACCTCTAACAGATGAAGGATTATGTGCTAACATTAAAACTTTTAGCCTTTCAGTATCTCGATCATTTGTAAGAACAAGAACGTGAGCACTAATAACATTAGAATGCTTAGACCAATTAACATTATTTTTAATAAACTCTAAATTATCGCCAGAAAAGAAAGAAACTATTGTTGATTTATACATTGAATGAGATGATGCTACTCTAAAATCTGATATATATTGATCATTCATTAATGTATTTAAATATGATACGTATAGATTGTATTGAACCATATTTTGTTTTAATAATTCTTCCGTAAAACTGGTAGAATATACAAAATTATAACAATTACCCATTCTTAAAACAAAGAAAGGTTCCATATGAATATTATCTTTGATCGCTTGATATAAATAATTCACATCGTGTATTGATAAAAAACCAAATAATGATTGTAGTTTTTTAAGATCACTATTATCTAAACTTTGTATTGATAACAAAGATGTAATATTTAAAATAAGTAAAATTATTTTATTTGAATCTTCTAAATTATTAATTAATTTAGTATATATATTTAATAAATAATCGTAATATTTAGGACCCCATAATTTGTTAAGATCATCATATGTATATCCACCATTTATAAATATTGTTTCTAACATAAACCCACCACCTTTTTTTACACATCCACCGCATTTACATTTACATTCTTTCATTGTTTTATTAAATAAAACATAAATTAAATGACAAATCCTGTTGATATTGCGTGTATTTACGGTCATTATGAAACAATTTTTGCTTTAAAAAATATATTCGGTATAACTGAAAATGCTATAATAACAGCAACTAAAAACAATCATACAAATGTAGTTATTGATCTAATTAAATCAGTCAATTTAGATGTTAATACAATTAAAGATGCGTTTAATAACACTTTACTATGTATTAGTTCATCCAGAGGTAATTTAGATTTAACTGAAAGATTAATAGTTGAACTAAATGCAAATGTAAATATTAGAAATGTAAATGGCAATTCACCGCTAATATTAGCAGCAAACAAAGATAATCTTCCTATGTTAGAATTATTACTTAAATACGGTGCTAAATTAAATGTATTAAATAACTTTGGAAATTCAGCATTCCTAATAGCCTGTTATAGAAATAATACAATTATTATAGATAGGTTATTAACAGAATATAATGTTAATGTAAATACAAGTGATGAAGATGGTAATTCTGCTTTAATTATAAATGCAAAATTAGGAAATATTAATTTTGTGCGTAAATTATTAACAGATTACAATGCGGATGTTAATGTTAAAAATGCTGAAGGTAAAAGTGCGATATTAGCAGCCGCAGAAAATGGACACATAGATATAGTTAATATGCTAGTAGATGAATTTAATGCTAATATTTTAGATGAAGACAACAATGGTAATAATGTAATAATATTAGCTGGAAATAATGGAAATACTGAAACAGTTACTGAACTTATTAGTAAATATAATACAAATGTAAATGCTCAAAACAATAATGGTGAAACTGTAATAACATTAGCATCAAAGAATGGTTTTATAGATACAGTTAATAATATAACAGAGAATTATGAAATTGATGTTAATATACCAAATAATACTGGTGAAACCATAATAACCATAGCATCACGTAAAGGTTTTGTAGATACTATAGATTTATTAATTGATGAAGTAGTTGATAAAGATGTAATAAATGATTCTTTAATTATAGCATCAAATAATGGTCATAATGATATTGTAGAATTATTAAGTCAAAATGAAAAAACAGAATTAAATAAATTAAATGAATTTGGTAATAATGCTATAACAATAGCCGCAAGTCGTGGATATCTTAATATTGTTAGGAATCTAATAGAAAATCATAATATTGATATAAATACTGTTAATAGTTTATTATATACCGCATTAATGCAAGCCTGTATAATTAAAAGTAAGGAACTTATAATATATTTATGTAATAATGGTATAAATAAAAATCTACAAAACAATGATGGTAATACTGCTTTTATGATAAGTGCATATTATGGTTATAATGAAATAGTTCTAATGTTATTTAATGATTTTAATGTTGATATTAATATTAAAAACTATAAAGGTAATAATGCATTATTATTAGCATCAATACAAAATAAAGAATATATGGTTCAAACATTAGTTTTATTATTAGATATGGATGTTAATGAAATTAATAATAATAATGAAACCGCATTAATAATAGCATCAAAATATGGATATACTTTAGTAGCAGATACATTAATAAATAAATTGAATTGTAATACAGATTTAAAAGATATTAATAATAATACTGCTTTAATGTTAGCATCAAAACAAGGTGATTATAATATTGTATCTTATATTTTAAATAAATCAACACAAACAATAAATGATAAAAATAATGAAGGATATACTGCTTTATTATTAGCAGCCAAATATGGTCATAGTGAAATATGCAATATATTAATACAAAATAATGCTAATACTACATTTTCAATAAATGACAATAATGTAAATATGTTAGCAGCAAAGAATGGTTTTAATAATGTCCTAGATATAACTTCACAATATATTAATATAGATTTACTAAATAGCAATAATGAATCCGCTTTAATATTAGCAGCAAAAAACAATAAAGTTTATACTGTATTACATATAATAAATAATTTGAACGGTTCTACAGATTATTTAACTGGTTATGAAAAGTTTGATAAAATGACTGCGGTTTTCTTATATGTTAAAAACATATAAAAGGTTTATCACTATAATGAACTAAGACAATGGAAATATGTATAGGTATAGATTTAGGAACAACATATAGTTGTGTTGGTATTTATCAAAATGGTAATGTTGAAATTGTTATAGATCCTCATACAGGTGCTAGAACAATCGCATCTTATGTATCTTTTGGTGAAAATGAAAGAACTATTGGAAATATAGCAAAAAGTCAATCAACTATGAATCCTAAAAACACAATATATGATACCAAACGTTTTATAGGAATGAACTTCAGTGATCCTAAGATTCAAGAAATAATACCACGCTATCCTTTTACAATTAAAGGTGATAATAATGATAAAATATATTTTGAGGTGGAATATAAGAATGAAACTAAAAAGTTTTATCCTGAAGAAATTAGCGCAATGTTATTAGCAAAAATGAAAGAAATGGCGGAAGAATATACAGGTAAAAAAGCAACAAAGGTTGTTATAACCATTCCAGCACATTTTGCAGATTCGCAACGTAATGCTACAAAATCAGCAGGTAAAATTGCAGGTTTTGAAGAAGTCCTAAGAATTATAAATGAACCTACAAGTGCTGGATTAGCATATGGTATTGAAAAGAATAATTCATCGCGAGAAATTAATATATTGATAGTTGATGTTGGCGGTGGAACAGCTGATATGTCTATTTTATCAATAGACGGTGGATTATATGAAACAAAAGGAACAGCAGGTGATAAGTTTTTAGGTGGATCTGATGTTGATAACAAGATAGTAGAATATATGGTAACCGAATTTAAACGTAAATTTAAATGTGATCCTAGTAGTTCGCCAAAATCAATGAAAAGATTTAAAAATGCGGCAGAAAATGTTAAGAAAAACTTATCAACTTCAACTACTTCAAGTATAGAAATTGAATCTGCGTTTGAAGGAAATGATTATAATAGTTCCATAACAAGAGCAAAATTCGAACAAATATGTAGTCCTATTTTTGATAAATGTATGGCTTTAATCAAACAAGTTATGGATGATACAAAAACAAACATAAATGAAATTAATGAAATAGTTTTGGTAGGTGGTAGCACACGTATTCCTAAATTACAATCAATGATATCTGAATATTTTAATAATAAACAATTAAATAAATCAATAAATCCTGATGAAGCAGTATGTTATGGTGCGGCAATCCAAGGTGCTATATTAACCGGAACAAATGATGAAAAAACTAAAGATCTCTTATTAGTTGATTGTTGTTCTCTAAATCTAGGTATTAAAACAAATGGTTCTATTATGACACCGCTAATTGAAAAGAATTCTGCAATTCCTATAAAAAAATCGCAAACATTTAGCACTGCTGAAAATAACCAACCTGCTGTAACAATTGAAGTATTAGAAGGTGTTTCGCCAATTGCAGATAAAAATAGAAAACTAGGATCTTTTAATTTAGAAGGAATACCTCCAATGCCAAGAGGACAACCGCAAATTGAAGTAACCTTTTCATTAGATGCCAATTCTATATTAACAGTTTCAGCATTAGAAAAATCGTCAGGTAATTCAAAAAATATTGAAATAAAACAAGACGATAATAAACTATCAAAAGAAGAAATAGATAAAATGATAGAAGAAGCAGAAAAGTTTAAACATGAAGATGAAGCAAGAGCTAATAATATTCAATCTAGAAATAGATTAGAAACTATACTATATGATAAAAAGAATACTGTAGAAAATGAAACAGAAGAGGTTAAGAATACTTTAATGCCTATAATAGATGAAGGTATAACGTGGTTAGATAACAACAAAGAAGCACCTACAGAAAGATATGAAGAATTAATAAAAGATTTTAGTGAAAAACTAGGACTATTTAATAAGACTGAGTGATTTTATTATTAATTTTTTTGAAATGTTAATATAAACATTTTCTATCCAATAGATAATATATATTATGAGTAATTTAGATATTTTAGAAGTAGCATTATTTAATATAAAAGATAAACTTGATTCTTTTTATCATTTAGTAGCAGATATTGACGATCGTTTAGTCAATGCTGAAAATTATCTACTTGATAATGGTGATGCTTTAAATCCAATATTATCAAATATTGACGAACAAAGTATTTTTACAAGTTATTCGCAAGCATCACGAGGAACAAGAACAAAACCAATTTTATTAGAAGATATACATTTAAGAGCTACCAAACCTACTCTAAATAATCCAGCTGAACCTATACAAACGTGTAATGTTCTAATGTCGTCAGTATCTTTTAATGATTTTAATCAATATTTTACATCAACATTAGGTGATACACTACATTTTTATGTTACTGATCTTGAAATACCTAGACCTTCTTTAGAATCAAATTTACCTTTTATTACAGCAGGATTAGAATTAGTAAGAGGTTGCAATTTTAAAATTACTAATGACTTTTTTACTATTCAACCTGATTTTAGAGATCAAACAATTGATTTTAATATACGTGCTTTAGATAATTCTAATGTTGAAAAATATGAAACCTATGATAGTGCTAATTATCTAAGTGATCCTTATACAATAAGAATAGTAGAATCAACTGTTTCATCTATTATTAAAATTAGTCCAGAAGGTAGTAATGATACTATAACCTTCTCACATACTGATTATCATATTAGAAATGATAAAAATAATCCTGTATTATTTTTACAAACTTTTATTAATCCTATAGGACAAACTACAATAGAAACAATACCTAATATAACATCAATATACTATGAATATGAATTATCTATTACAGATGTAGTATTTTCTAATGTAGATCAAGAACATTATTCTAATTTTAATGAAAATTATTATTTTACATTTGATTTTCGTGGATCTAATAATGAACCTAAACAAACCAAACTTGAAGTTATAACCTATGATCCTCTGTATTACCAATATTATAAAGACAAAAAAACATCAACTTATGTTATAATAGAAGAACCACCACCTATTACGCTAAAAGGTGATAAATCCGGCAATTATATAGAAACCATTCAAGGATATGATAATTTTGTAATTAAACTTGATGATTTGTTTAGTAATAACACAGATTCTACAAGACCAATTAATTATTCAATATCTTCTAATATAACTTCAGGACCAAACAGATTCAATCGTAGACCACATATTAGAGAATCTAGTTTAAATACTTATACTATTTATACTGACTTTCGTAATGCAGACTATACTTTTACAATAACAGGAATTGATAATAATTACCCTGATTTACCAACATATTATTTGATTAATATAACAGAATTAGAACCACCCAAACCATCTACAACAATATCGCAATTTATTACAGATCATTCAACAATACAAGATTCTAATTTAGATACATATTTTAGTTCAGGAACTAGTAATCAAAACTTAATTTATAGCTTAGAAAGTAATAATTATCCTACTGATAATTTTGCAGATGTATTTAGTATTGTTAATAACAAATTAAGAATAGCACCTGATAACTATTTTAATAAAGCAAGAACATTAAAAAAATATGTAGTAGCTACTGATGAGACGTATAATGTTTCAAGTAATATTGAAGCTATATTTAATCAAAAATCTATTATTGATGTAACTACACCAACTTCTAATTTTATTAATGTAGATCAACCTATAGAAATTAATATAAACAACTATTGTGTTTTTAACAAATCCGGTTTAGTAATATCAACAACTATTACATCTAATATAATACTAGAACCACCTATAAATACTTTAAGACCTTTTATAAATAAACTAAATAATCAACAAATAATTATAAATCCGGATTATAGAACTAATCTATATACACTCACATTTAATGTAAAAGTAATTGATCCTTTTATTTACAATGATTTTGATTTTAATTTTTCAATTAATATAACTGAAAAACAACTAGAACCACCCTATATTAAAACAGATTCGCTATTTAAATATGATCCAATGGAACTTACATTATCAAATGCGGAGTATAGTATTAACTTAAATGAAATATTTGTTAATACAGTGGTTGGATCTGAATTATATTATTTTGTATTACCTGAGAATGAAAATTATTACATAATCAATGATAAAAATATTATACTAAAACCATTTTATAGAAATACAATTCATACAATATCAATTAAAGCATCAAATTTATTATATAATATTTCTTCTACTGAAAATCTTAGTATTATTATAACAGAAGATCAACCTGTTAAATTAATTAAAGCTTTTGATGAACAATATACTATAACAACCCAAACGGAATTTGATCTAGATGAATATTTTAAAGAATTTGAAGAAATCAATGATAATATTACTTTCAGTATAAAATTCTTTAATAGAGATTATAATACTCAAATTGATCTAAGATCAAATATATTAAATCCGGAAACTAATACATATATTACAAATGACAAATTAGTAGTTATTCCAGATTATCGTAATAGGATTTATTTAATTGAAATTGAAGCAATACATAATACTTACAATAAAACTAAGTTAAAAAAAACATTAGAAATTGTTGAAACTATTAGAAAAACTATAGATGTTATTAAACCAGTTGGTACAATACTTACAATTGAACAAACTGATTTTATAGTTGAGTTTGATAAGTATTTTGATTTAAGATATTATTTATGGTATGGAACTGCGGTTAAATTACAGTTTGAATTTATTTTAACATATAAAACAGACGTATCAATTAATTTATTTTATAAAAATAAGCAAGTATTTTATGCAGATAGTTTTGGTGATATAACAGATAAAGTATTTACAAATGCCTTTATAGGCACTGAATATGTTATAAAATGCTTAGACACCTTAATATTATATAAAAATAATATAGGTATCTTACGTTCTAGTCCTGAAAACAATATTATTACATATACACCTCACAGTGTAGGAGATGTATACAATGATAGTTTAAGTAGTCGAGGTGCAACAAAATTATTTACAATTATTGATAAAAATACAGCTACATACATTGAAGATAATGAATTAATGGTTACAAATGAAACAGGGAAAACTAGAAAAACAAATAGTATTAAACTAATGAATTTAGCAGACGATACTGCACCTATAAGGTTTGTAATTAATGTGTATAATGAAAATGTACAAACACCTATTAAACTTAATTCAATTCCAGTTATATTAAATAGACCTATATTCAAACCATTATTAGTTACTAATTTGCAAAATAATAGTATAACTTGCAATATGAATGATTTAATTACATCTACTCAAAATAATGAATTTAGATTTTCATCATTAACTGATAGCAATTTATATGAACCTCTAAACAATATAATCAGTATTGAAAACAATGATATAACTATTCAACCTTATTATAGAGATACATATCATCTTGCATATATTGATGTTTTTAATATTCAACAACAAACAATTACTGACCAACTTGTTTATAAATTTGTTGAATTACCAGCATTAGAAATAGTTCCAGATATTACAACAGAATACAATTTATCAACGCAAATTGAAACAATTTATATTAGTAATTTAATTAAAAATAATACAACAAGTGTATTTAATTTAGATTTAGATATTCAACTATTATCAAACAATACCTATATTCCTATAGGAAATGAAGTTAGAAATACAGCAAACAATTCTAATTTTATTGAAAAATACGAAGATAAACTAGTTATAAATGCAGATTACCGCAATAATACATATGAAATTAGATTTTATTTTAATATTGAACAAATAGATACAAGTAAAGCAATCAATTATGATAAAACGATTGATATTACAATTAAAGAAGCTAAAGTACCATCAATATCATTTGTAGATGTTCAAAATCCAAACATAGATTATGACAGCTATGGATTTATTCAAGATTTTAATTTAACCGAGTTTTATAATTATACGTATCTAAACAAACTTAAGTTTGAAAGAATATTTACATCATTTAATAATAATGATAAAATATTTATTGTGAATCAATTATTGAAATTAGAACTAGATTATAATAACTCAAATTATAATTTAGTTATTATAGCTTATGATGATTTTTATTTACCTAATGAAAGTAATACAGAGTTTATAATTAGTATTGACGAACAAGGAACATTAGATGATAATACAAATTCTTATGATTCCAATCAATTAATTAATATCTACACAAATGATATTATAATTGATATGTCGCAATTATTTTTAAATATCACACATTATAATCAGCAATATCAAAGATATAATATTATTGTATCAGATCATACAAATACACCCATTCAAAATCCAGAACAATTGTATTATAACAAACAAAACAATAGTAATTTAATTATTACGGCAAATGGTAAAGGTGAAGAATATTTTATAACAATAGATAGTTTTATTCAAAATTATGGGCAACAAACATTAACAAAGCAATTTAGAGTATTAGAATTACCAACAATCACTGAAAAACAAATAACACTAACAAATCCATTATATTTTTCCAATGTTTATAATATTTATAATTGTAATTATCCATTCTACAATGATATTGAAATAACTAGGACAATTGAAAAAATAGATAAACCTATAAATACTGAAACATATATTCCTGAAATAATTCAATATAATATTGACAATAGTATTGAAAATATTAAATCATCCAATACATTATACACCTATGTTGAAGATAAACGTGGAATTGAATATAATGTTTATTTTAACGCAAATATTGATGATCAATCTTCAAATAATAATGTATCAATTAATATAATTGAAAATCCACCAATAACCTACCATACAACTAGTAATTATACTATTCAAAATTATGATGAATTATTAAATATAAAAGACCAATTTAGAACTACAACAAATTCAAATATTAAAATAATGTTTAAAAATGCATATGAAATATCATCAAATTTAGAATATGATAATGCTACTAATTATATTAGTAAATATTTGGTAGCAACACATACTTTTACTGATAGAGAACTTTCACTTGAACCAAATAGATCAACACCAGTTTATAAACCACCATCACAAATAGACAATGTTAAAATAAAACAAGAAATATCAAATATAATAATTGGTTTTTGGTGTTATGAAAGCTATGTTATTAATCTTCAAATAGATGCAATTCCTCCTATAACCCTTACATATGCAAATTCTGATTGGTTTTATGCTTTAATTCTTTATGTTCCTAATAGTAATAGTATAAGTCTTTATAGTAATATGGAAGTTAGTCATAATGTTTCAGTAGAACCTGTAGTTCCTACAGAATATACTATTCAATTTAATAGCGATAATCCGATATCTAAATTAAGTTTTTTTAGTAATATGGATATAAGAACACATAATGCATTAGTAAATAATGTTAAAAACGATTTACCTTTCAATGCTAATAATCCATTTAGATTTGGTAAGGAATCAACATTAGCCTATAATTTTGATGAAACAACAACGGAATTAGATATAACATTAGCAAATTCGGGTAAAAAATATGAATTATTATTTGATGCTTATGTTGAAAATTATGATAAATATTTGGAATATTCCGTAATTGTTAATGAAAAACCATTTAATACAATTGTAGGTGGTCTAACAAGCGAGCAAATATATGAAAGATCAATGAGTGTAACTATTAGAGAAGGTTTATCCACACCTGAAGAAATAGAAGATTTTAGAAAAAATATGATTAATAGTTTGGTTGCAAACAAATTTAGTAAAGATACATCACTTGATACAACCGCATTACAAAACAGTTTATCACAATCACTTTCATTAACGAAAGAAGGAGATACACTAACTATAACTGTAAGCCCTGATATATCACAATCTATAACAACAGATGAATATATTGCAGATTTGCAATCTGTTATTAAATCAGGTGGAGGTGTGCAAGCTACACAACAAGAACTAATAACACAATCATCAATTATTGAAGGTATGGATTATACTAAACTCACTGAAGATGATAAAACATTATTTATTTCAAATACCAAATCAATAATTAAAGACTCAATGAGTGCAGAATTAAATGTAAAAGAAGAAGATATTATTGTAACGTTATCAGGTAATAGCGAAAAAATAATTATATCAACTTCAATAAAAGCAACACCTGAAACTGTTAGTCAAATTAGAACTGAAATAGAAGAAATAGGAACAAATCCAGGTGATGTTGATCTAGCAACTAGCATTAAAGATGGAATAATAGCCTCAAAAACGACACAACAAATACAATTAGACCCTCCTGTAGAATCTGTAGATCAAGTTGTAGATTTAGAATTAAAAATAACACTAACAGATATTTTATACAATTCCAATGATATTCAGTCATTAACAACAATTGTAAAAACTAAAATAACAGCAGATATAGTATTACAAGAATTAAAATCAATTGAAGTTAAAATAGAAAGTTTAAATAATTTCTTCTATATAATTGCTAGTATTAAAACTATTAAAACTGATACAGCATATGCACCCAGTGATAACCTAAAAACCAAAATTAAAACTTCATATCTTGCTAGTAAATCCACATTAATAAAAGCAGATGCCGAAGAATATATAGAACCAGATACATCAATACCAGAACCAACTGAAGTGGTTTATGACATTACCTTAAACTTAAACTATGATAGTCTAACAACCAATGATAAAGAATTATTAGAAAGACAAGCAAGAGATGAAATTACTAATAAAGATCAAATTAAAGAAATAATAATATCCAAAAATGATGATAATGATGCTGTTATATCTATTATATATATACCCGAAGAAGAAGAACAACCTACATCAATAACAGGAGATAATATTAAAAATAATTACAATAATGTTAAAACTGCTGTATCATCTCTGGATAGTATTTTTATTGAATATGTAAATGAAGATAACACTATTACTTCTACATTTACATTAGATGGTATTGAACAAGGTGATGTTGATGAAGATAAACTAAAAGCAAATGTTGAAAAACAAATATTAGAATCAAATACGGGTGTTGATACTGTAGAAGTTAGTATTACATATTCTGAAACACAAGAAATTCAAATAGAAGCAAAAACAACAACAGATAATCAAGAAACAGCAAATGCTATTATTGAAAAACTAAATGATCCGCAACAAATTGGATCTAGTATAGTAAGTCAAATTAAAGAAGATGAATCAACCGATGAAATAACAGCAGTAGCTAATTCTATTAAAGATGAAACAACTAAGAAAATTAAAACATACGAAATAGATCTTGAAAATGTAGATTATGATGGATTAAGTGAAAATGATAAATCAGTATTATTAGCAAAAGCAACAGAGAATGTTGATCAGTTTAATCTAAAAGATATTAAGATTATTAAAGAAGCAGATGGTTCTGCATCTATTATAGCAGTTATATATGAAACAGATCAAGATCTAGGACAACCTAACTCAGCACAATTAATAGCAGATTTTAATCTTGTTAAAGCTAAAGTTAGAGATCTTGATACAGATAAAATCACTACAGTTGCTAATATAAAAGAAAATACTGTAGAATCTGTAATTACAATTCAAGATATTCCAGAAGATACAGTAGATGAAGATAAACTTATTCAAAATATTAAAGATCAATTATCAAGAACAACAAGAGAACCTATAGAAAATATTCAAGTTGCTATTAATTATGTAGGACAAGATTTAGAAATTACATCTATAATAACACCAACTATATCATCTTTGGTAGATATTGCAGATATTGCTACAAAGCATCCAAGTTTGAAAACAAATATTGTTAATAGGCTTAAAGAAGATGAATCAAGTTATTTAGAAGGTGATTCTCAGGAAATATCCGCAACAGTTGAAGAACCTATTGTAGAAACACAAAAAATAGTGAGTGCATCTTTAATACTTTCAATGATTGATATAACAATTCCTGTAAATCAAAATAATATTAGAACACAAATTATTAACGATTTTAATCAAATAGCAGAACAAGATATTACAATTGATTTTACAGCAGATACAGTAGTTATCTCAGTTCGTCAAGATATATTAAGCACTTTTACAATTGATCCAGATTATGGAACAACACTACAAAACATTTTAATACTTGCAGAACTAGAAGAACAATCAGTAGCAGCAGAAGGTGCATCGCCTATAGAATCAACACCACAACAAGAACAACCTGTATCAACAGAAAAAGATACATCTACTTTTATATTTACTGATGATAATGTAGGGACATTAGATAAAACACAAATACAAAATCAAGTAGCATATGAATATGGTGTAGATGTTAAAGATGTTTCAGTTTATATATCAACAGACGGAACAAATACTGTAGAAGTAGCTGTATCATATGATACAGGAACAGATGAACCATCATCAACCGAAATAGAAACAATAATTGAGACAACATCAAAAGATAATTTAATAGGCTTTATATCAACTGGAAGCACATCTGCAAGTCTAACACCAGTCACACAAGATCCTGAACAAATAGAAACAAGTTCTCAGGAAGCTGAATATGTTAGTTTTGATCTATCAATATCAAGTATTGAGTATTCTCAATTAACAGGTGCTGATAAAAGTGATTTTAATGATAAAATATTAGACTTATTAGGAACACAACTAACTGAAGCCCAAATAGATAATACAGATATAATATTTTCAAGTGGTTCTCTTAAAATCAAAATTATATTAAAATTAAAACCGGATACAGCAACAACTCTTGAACTTGGTATAATTACTAATTTAGAATCAACTGTTAGTGCTGCTAGTAGTGAGATTAAAAAAGAATTTATTAAAAATGAAATTGTTAATTTATTTAAATCCAGTATTGGAACTAGAATAACAGATGTTTTAGAACCAGGTAAAGTATATGATGATATAGGTATTACAATTGAATCCTTAAAAATCAATAAAACACGTAGTAATAATAGTCGTTTTAATAGTAAATTAATATTTAATCAACAACAAGTTGATTTATTAGCAGATAATAAAGAATCAATCATAACAGGAATAAAAAATGTTATAGAATCTTCTATTGAATCAGCATCAGCAGATGTTGCCATTAATAGTAATATAATCAATATACTTGTTTCAAGTAGCAGAGGAATATATGGTATAGGTGCAATTGAAGCATCTATGGCAGAATTAAAACCAACAATTGAATTAACAGTCCGTAATATTATTAATTTCGATTTTACAGAAGAATCTTCTATGGGAACAAGCAGTAGCACTTTTGGAAATACATTAGATAGTGATACACTAGGTGCTACAGAACAATTAATATTTATTAAAGAATTAGGTGATATTATGCTAAGTGATTACAGTAATACTGTAAATGTGCTTGAATATATTGAAACTACTGATTTAACATATGAAATTATAGAAGGAACAGATTACGTAGTATCAATTACTGATAATAAATTTACAATTATTAACTTTGGTTATAGTAATACAAATTATATTGAAATAACAGGTAAAAACGATGATACAACAATAATATTTAAATTTAATGTTGTTGAAACAGACGAAACTGAAATTAAAATCAGTGGTGAATCTAATTTTAATGATTATCCATTAATTTTTGATAAAACTTATGATCTTACAGAATTATATGATTATTTTCGTGCTGACTATATAAATTATTATATTTGTAATTTAAATGCATTATACAATCCTTATGTATTTATTGTTGATAAAAAATTAGAAATTATAGCTCAAAATAATAATAGTTATTATAATTTTGAAATTAAAGCGGAAGATACATTTAATGGTTTAAGTAATAATGATATAAAATTTAATATTAAAAATGTGCAGGCAGTTGATGAGGCTGGTAAAATTAAATTAAGACCAGGCATAACCCAAGAACAAGCAGTAGGAATTATTGATGAAACAAGAAGCAATTTATTTTCTTCTAAATATTTAATTGCTGAAAGCGATAGTAATATACTTAATATTGATTTTGCAATTGAACAACTTTCAATGCCTTTAAATGATGAAGATAAAGAAATTATTAAAAATAGTGTAAGTATTGATACATATAATTTAATTATTAATCCTACAAATATTAGATATGATTATACTATTCGATTATTTATAGGGTATAAAGATTTATATACAAACGAACCTGTTAATCGTTTTAATAATTTCATAAGATATAATGTAACTGAAACTGGTGTGCTATCATTTAATAATACACTAGCCTATACAAAAATATATAATATTCCTAAACTTACTAATAACATTATAACTTGTAATCTTGTCCGAGGTGTTATAAATCTACATTATTCTTCATTGACCATTGACGATATCATAATTTCAAATATTTCTTCAACCACATTAGAACCTGCAAATTATAAATACGATATTTATTCAAATGCTTATTATATTGCAAACAATGAAGTATTTTTTAGTGGTGAATATCGTGATACAGACTACCAAATTACCATTGAAGCATATTTTCAAGAATATTCAAATGCAAAATTAACACAGACTTTTAGAATTATTGAAGATCAAATACCATCCATAGATCTAACAATTGATTCTAATTTCATATTTAGCCAACAAAGCAATAATACAATATATTTAAGTAATATTAAATCATTATTTAACTATGTTTATAGTAATGAATTATTAATTGATTTAAATTTTAATCCAATAACCATAAACGCAAATCCATATGAATGTAATTTAATAGACACTCTTACAGATAAAACATTACTTATACAAACAGATTATCGTGGATTAACATATGATGTTAATGTAATAGTTTATGATCAATATTTTAATATTAGTAATACCGATATTAATATTAATATAACTGAAATAGAACCATTTGTATTAAAACAAAGCACCAGTAGCGAAAGAACAATTGTCCCAGGAAATACCGATGATGAAATGATAGTGCAATATGATAACCTAACAAATGATAGATTATTAATATCATTAAATGAGTTTTATGATATTAATATACCAGTAAATTATACCAATATTTTAAATATTAGTAATATTTCTACTGATGATTCACAAGATATTGATGTTAATATAACTGGTGATTATGAAGAATCTACAAATACATTTGTATTTGACTACAGAACAATCTTAACTATTAGTAATTTAACAACAGATGTGATTTATCTAACAACTACTAATAATGAAACAATCATTAATACTATTACGGAAGTAGATAATTACAAATTAGCAACATTAAACACTGCTACTAATTATTTTGTATGGAATACTAAAAATGTTAAATTAGATACTGAATATTATGTTATTAATTATTCAGGTTATGATAATACGGCTAGAAATAATTCTTATTTTACAATTAAATTTACAGATGACGCAACCTCACAAAATATTACAAAAATACTAGAATATGATCAAACAATTAGAAATGTATTTGATGAAGAAACAATTTATTCTAATGTTATAATTCGATTTAATGAAACTGATAATGTATTTAGATACAATGCAGATTATCGTTCAAGTAATATAAATGTTAAAGTTGAATTACAACATAATAATTATTTACAACAAACTAAAACAATTTATTTTAACTTTATAGAAGATTCAATTGGAACTATTGATATTGCTTTAGACAAAATAAGTTATGAACTCTCTAACAATAATATTAGAACTTATAATTTATCAAATGTTTATTATAATTATCCAGGATTTGATAAACTAGAATATTCAGCAGATTATTCAACTACAATTATAAGTTTTGAAAATTCAAATGCAATTATTAAACCTGATTTTAGAGATTCAATTTATACAATAACTATAAATGCAAATGATAGATTTTTTGATATTAATAATGATGAATTCAAAATTAAAATATTAGAATATCCACCTCTTAGATTTAAGAATACACACAATGAAATGATTATTACAATTGATAATTTATCAAATCAAAGTATAACCTGTAATATTTATAATGAAATTGAGGTATTTGCAACCCATTGTAATTTAATTTTCAGTAATTCATATGTGTCAAATTGTTTATCAACTGATGAAGGACATTATAATGATTCTTTAAAAATATTTAGTAATAATACCAATATTTTAACAGATTATGATAATACAGAATCTAATATATATGATATAATTTTTAATCCGGAATATCGTAATAAAACATATGAAACTAAATATAATATTTATATGTCAGGTTATGAAGATCAATATATTGAACTTAAATTTATTGTAACTGAAATTAAAATTCATGATATATCAATTTCAGGACAAACAGAATACGTTAAAACATATAATAGTAATATAGAAGACATAAGTAATCTAGCATTATTTTATAACTATCCATATAAAGAAGAGTTAAGGTTTAATATTGCAGAATCCTCAAATTATTCTTATGATAATAATAATCTACTAACATTTACACCTAATTTTAGAAATCATACTTATAATATAAATATTGAAGCTTATGACCCTTATTTTACAAATACAAAATTTGAAAATAGTTCAAATAATGAATTTAAATTTACTATTACTGAAAAACCACCATTAGAATTTAATAATACATCAAAACATTTTATATTTACAATTAAACATAGTAATTTAAGATATGCTTTTGATCTTTCAAAAGATCGCAATGGTTTTATAAATGGTAATAATCCTGGTATAACTATTTTTGTTAATGATAGTATTAAATTTATTAATAAATCTGTAAATCATCCTCTAGTTATTAAAGATGATGGGAATATTATAATAACTGAAAGCACTGAAATAATTCACACATTTAGAAATAAAGGTGTTTATACTTATTATTGCGCATCACATCCAAATACAATGTATAGTAATATCAATGTAATAGACGAATATAAAGATACCAATACTATTACATTCCTTAATTTAGGTAGATATACTGAGACAAATAATATTATAGATAATATTACCATTTATGCTCAACATTGTAATATTAATATAAATAGTATAACAAACTTAGACCATATTAGACAATCACGCTATGAACAAGATGATGCATTTACACAAGAAAATAACAGCAATTTAATAATTAAAGCAGACCATAGAGATCAAATTTATAGCAATATATTTAATATATATATGGATGGTTATGAAACGCAAATAATTGAAAAAACATATAATATACACGAATTACCAATACCACCTATTAGTAATATTAATAAAGAATATATAGCAACCTCAATTGAAAGAAAGGTATTTGAATTACCAAGCTTTTATAACTACCCTTATAATGATAAATTAGTATTTTCGTTAATAAGTAGCGAACAAAAATCAAAAGATGATGAAAGTTTTGAATATACTATAAATAGTGATATAGTGTATGGCTTTTCCAATTTATCAAATTTATTTATAGATCTTGAAATTGATAATAAAGAATTTGAATTTATTATTAGAGCGGATGATACAGCATTTAATCTATCCAATTTAGATCTCAGTATCATAATTCGCAAAGATACACCACTTGATTTTGATATCGCAAACTTTTCAAATCAAATGATGGTTACCAAATACATTACAAATATGTCTAATACACCTATAACAATCGACTTCTTTGATGAATATGTATCTAATATTGATCCTGGTAATGAATTAGTTATTATTCCAAATGAAGATCATAGTCCTCTAATAAACGGACGTATAGCATATTATTCAAATAATGATTTCAATGAAGGGTTGCCTTATAAAATTATAGATTCCAATGTATATTTCTTACCAGAATATCGTGGATCAACTTACTCAAATGTATTTAAATTATATGCAAAGAATTCTTCAATTATATTTGATAGTTATTATCTATTAGTTAATTACGTATGTACCGAAATAACAATACCCAGTATTGAGTTTAATATTAGAGCTACAGATACACTTGAATTTGAGAATATAAATAATTACATCTATGATGTATCAACCTTATATACAAAATATCCATATGTAGAATTCTTATCTTTTAGATATACTGTAGATACTGAAATACCTTATAGTACTACTGTTCTTGAACAAAGTAATCTAAATCTTGTATTTACACCAAAACTACGTGGTAAAAATTATACAACAACTATAGAAGCATATGATAGATTTACAGATGAAGATTCTACACATTCTAATATAGACTTAAAAATAAATGTAAAAGAAGTTCCAGCTATTAAATTTGATTTTGAACCTGAATTTCCTAATAAAAGTAGTAATATTCATACAATTGTTGTTGATTCTTTAGAAAATACACAAGTAATATGTAATTTAGTTGAAAATATTATGAAATATAGTGCTAATAATTTAATTTATACTAATATATTTCCAGTAATTGAAGATGCCTACTATGATAATACTACAAATAAAAAAGCAATTATACGTAAAAATACAACAATAAATAATAATAATATCACATATTTTACACCACCAGATACAGGTGATAATACACTACAGATTAGATCTATTGCTAATAAAGACTTTTGTATAGCATTTAATATTGATGTAAGTGATTTACCTGATGAAACTTTTTTTACTATACAATCAATTTATGGCACAGAATCACTTGCAAAAGACTTAATTACTTTTGAAAAAGATACGAATGGATTTAATTTTAATATTTTAGGCATTCCTACTATAGAATTAGCAAACCTATCTGGACAACAATATTTTTTCCTAAATATATCATCAAGAAAAATAGAATTATATATTAATGAGACAAGCCATAGAACAGTAGATACAGAAGTAATTGAAACAAGTAAATATGAACATATGTTAATATTAAATTCTAGCATAAATCCGAAACCTAATACTTTAAAATTATTTATGATTATTGATAAACCTATAACAATTGAAGATATTGAATACTTATTTAATAATACAGATGAAACTATATTATTTTATGATAGCAGTAATATCTATATTAATCCAGAATATCGTAATCAAAGATATATAGCTGATGTTGAATTATCAATTGCAAATTACGAAGAAATAAGTAGAATAGTAAGATTTGACATAACAGAAGAACAAATAAAAGAAATTGAATTAAAACAAGGAATTACTAATCTTAACTGTAATAATCTATTAGATGATATCATAATTGTATCAAATATTAAGGATTTATATGATTATCCATTTAGTAATCATTTAGTTTTTGAAAACAACGTAGATCAATATAGGGCTAATATAACAAATGATGATCTAATATTAACAGCAGATTATCGTGGTATAGAATACACAGTAGAATTAACTGGTAAAGATATTAACTTTAATTTATCAAATAGCGAATTTAATGTTAATATGCAAGAAAAACCACCTATTGAATTTGCAGATTTAACAAATAATTATGTAATAGATTTAAGTAATCTAGATAATACTCAAATAATATGCAATATTATTGATAATGTCATTATTAATGTTAAAGATAAAACAAATGATGATTTAAAAATATCATTACCGCATAATCCTACAGTAAGACCAGCACACTATATTGATGAAGTAAATGCATATGTATTTGAATCTTCAAACATAACAATAAATCCCGAATATCGTAATGAATATTATGAATTAATATTCGAAATTGATATAATTAATTATGAGTCTCAAAAAATAACTAAAAAATATAATATTGAAGAAATTAATATACCAAGTATTGATATTGATTTATCTATAAATAGTAATTTTGATAATTTATCAAATGAATCTCGTTCAATTAATCTTAAAGATTACTTTCCAACCTATCCTTTTGCAGAAAAATTACAATTTTTACAAATTTCACCTTTAAATATTGAGCACAAAAAAGAATTTATAACAAGCACTTTTAATATTTCCGTAAATACTGGAGTATTAACAGTATCACCAGACTTCCGTGATAGTAGTTATACTCTTAAAATATTAGCATATGATCTTAAATTTTCATATATTGATGTTAATCCACCAAAATTTACCCAAACATCTACAGATGGTAATGTAATATACCAATACAATGTTGATGGATATAAAACATTAGATATATCTCAAAATATCATAACAGTATTAATCGGTAATGATACTAATTCTAATATTGTAAATGAACTATTTGAATTAAATTTCACTGAAATAGCACCAATTGAGTTTAATAATGTTATTGATATTATTTATTTATGTAATCTTGAAAATACTACAGAATTATGTAATATTTATCCAAATATCAAATTCAATGCAGATATTGCACCAATTATAACAACATTTTCTTATATTACAACACAACCAGAAGAAGCATTTTATAAACCATTAGAAGAATTGGATGCAGTTAAAATTATCAATCAATCTAATGTTTATATATACCCAGAATATCGTAATACTTCCTATAGTTTTGATGTTTCAATAGTGCATAGAAATTATGATACACAACCTATTATACAAACATTTTCAATACACGAATCTAATATTCAACCAATTAGATTTAAATATGAAGATAACGAATTTAATTATTTAGATAAAACTAATAGTCCTATTGTTTTAGATCCAACTAATGATCTTAAAAACTACTTTGACTTTCCATTTGCTGATAAACTACAATATAGTTGGAATTCAAATATAATAACTGAAAATATTCCTAGTTATATATTGAATAATAATAAAATTAATGTTGATATTGATAATAGTAATATAACAATTACACCTAATTACAGAGGTTATAATTATACAATAACTATAACAGCTTTTGATACTAATTTTGGTGAATCTAATAATCAATTTGAAATTACTATAGGTGAAAAACAACCAATAGAACTGGTCAATAGCAGTGGTTTATATTCCAATTTTATTGTAATAGACAATCTATCTAATGTTGATTATATTATTACTCCAGCAGAAATATACGACAAAAATACAAATGGAAATACCCTAATTGAGTTATCAACGAACACAGTAGATCATACAGATGGTATTAGTTATTTAACACGCAATGAACAATGTAATGAACCAATTAAAATAGATACCAATTATATAATTATATCACCATATTATAGAGATACAAATAAAACATATGTTTATGATATATATTTAACAACTGACACAGCTGAAACACATTCGTATCAATATTTTAAATTACAATTAGCATTACATATTACTGAATTACCTATAGAACCTATCAATGTTTATAATGATACTAAAGTTATTTATCCTGATTTAAGTAATAACGTAATCCTAATTACAGACCTACAATCATTATACGATTATCCTTTTAAAGAATATTTACAATTTAACTATAGTAATAGTCATACTGGAGACTACGATATTACTTTAACAGAAAGTAATCTTACAGTAATTGCAGGATTACGTGATCAAACATATACCTTAACATTACAAGCATACGATCCATTATTTACTTATCATCCAAATCCAAACTATGTAGATTGTAATTTAACTGGAAATGATTCAAACAGTAATCTAATAAATGAAGTCCGACAGTTTGAGTTCCCAGAATTACCAGCTATAAGATTTAACGATGGTTCTATTGGCACTAAAACTATTGATATTACTACCTCAGGTAATACACAATGTAATATTGATCTAATGACTATCGTAGAAGTATTTACTGACCATTCCGTTTTTATGTTAAGCAATACCTCAGGATTACCAAGACCAGCACATTACATAGAAGGTGATCATAGTAATGCAGTATTCTTTGGTTATCCAATTAACGGAACTGTTTCTAAAACAACAGACACAACAATCTACATCAATCCCGAATATCGTGGAATAACTTATACAGCAGATATTGATATTTATATGTCTAATTATCCAGGTAATACCATTACATTATCACTACATATTACCGAAGATCTCATACCTATTATTGAATCTGCTACAACATTTGAGATTTCAAGACCGATATCAATTACCGAAGATATTATAGAAGGTCTTAAATCACAATATGATTACGTATATTCCAATCAATTACAATTTACTTGCAATGTAATAGAATTAAACGACACTACATTAGGCTATAGTGTTGTTTTAGATGGTGATATTTTAACTGTTGATCCAGATTTACGTGGCAACAGTTATACAGTGCAAATAATAGCATATGATCCTAACTTTACATCCAATGCGGGATTAGGATTAGATAAAACCTATTGTAATCTTATCAATGATAGTTTAATATTTACTTTTGAAGAAACTCCTTCAATTTACTTTAAAGATATGGAATATTCGAATTTAATTAAAACAATTAGTATTAATGCACCAAACAACACACAAATACTATGTAATTTAACAGATATATTATCAAACCAAACTGCAGAAGGTGTATATATTATAGAAAGTTTATCTGGAGTAAATCCAGATAATAAAGCACATTATCTATACGGTAATGATAGTAATGCAGTTTATATTGGTGATTTTGTAGATGGATTTTTAACTATAGATACAGATCCTATTATTAATATTAATCCAGAATATCGTGGTGATACTTATCCAGTGTCATTTGATATATATGCTTCTAATTTTACAGAAAGAAAACTAACAATTAATCTAAGTATAACTGAAGATGTCATATCCAATATTGACTTACTTACTGGTTTTGAAACTGAATTCTCAAATCTTTCAAATAATATTGTAATTATTGACAATTTACAAGATAAATATAATTATGTTTATTCAAATGAATTAGTATTTACAATTGTAAATGGTCCAATACCTGGTGTTATTTTAAATGATAAAACTTTAACAATTACACCTGAATTACGTAATTCTGCGTATGATATAAGAATTAAAGCAGAAGAACCAAAAATTAAACAGGATGGTAATGTTCTTAACAATAGCGAATTAGTATTTAATATTCACGAAATACCTTCAATTAGATTAAAAGATAGTTATATTGGTAGCAATTATTATGAATTTAATATATCACAACCGCAATATTTGGATAGAAGTTATTATACATTTAATCAAGCTGATTTAACAGACTATATGTTTGTTAAAGGTTTAGATGAATGTAATATTATTTTAGAAATTAAAGAAAGTTCTTCGTTTAAAAATTATAATCTTAATGCCACTAGCAATGAATTAACTATAGTATTTGATTATGATTATTATGAAGAGTGTAATATTGATTTTGAAGCATATTTAGAAAACTATGACGGTATTAAATTAACAACAACAATTAGAGTAATTATACCACCATTAGACGCACCAATATTAACAAATGATAAACAATATTATAATCTAATTGGTGATAATTATATTGATATTGCAACACATAAAATTGAATTTCCAAATGTTTTTAAGAATACACAAGATGTTGAAAATTTAACAATTAACATTATAGATATTGAAGATGAAAGTTCATTTAATTACGATGGAAATATGATTTATAGTTATATTAAACCTACCGCAAACTTTTATAGACAAAATAATACTACAGATCCTGCAATAACATTAATTGATTCTATAGATTTTTATAGTTTTAATAGTAATTGCAATGAAATAGGACCTTATTATCAAATAGATGATGATAAATACAATGTAATATATGCTTTTAAACACAGGGATACTGAATATAACATTCAATTTGAAGAAAAATATAACAATTGTAATTTAGAAGTTTTAGTTGTAGGAGGAGGAGGTGGTGGTGGTCTTGGAACTGCTACAATGGTAGGAAATGGTGGTTCAGGTGGTGAGGTAATTTATAGTAATATTACGATAGATTCAAGTAAAGAATATAATATAGTAGTAGGTGATGGAGGTGATGGTGGTGATAGTGCTAGTGCAGGTGAGAATAGTAGTTTTGATAATATAATAGCAAATGGTGGTGCTGGTGGAACAAATGAAACAATAGATATATTTTATGTAAATAATAGTTGGATAGAACTAGCATTAGATTTTAAAGTAGAAGGTGTAGGTTATTCAAATGTTGAAGAAAAAATATTAAATAGTTTAGGTTGTAATTTTGCTATTCCTATATCATCAATAGGCGCAGGATCAACTACAGAAGATCCTTCAATAGGTAAATACGAAGAAACTAATAGTAATTTCTATACTATTTATAATAATATTAATATTGGTGATTATAGTGCTTCTAAAATATATTTAGGAGGTGGAGGTAAATATGGATATTATGAAAAAACCTTATTATCAAGAAGTGTATATAGTTGTGGTAGGGCTGATGATGGTCAATTAGGTAGAACTGAAGAAGAAAAAACACTAGCACAAATTACAACAAGTATTAGTGGTAGCACACCAGCACAAATTATAAGTACTATTGGTGATTCAAATATAGTTGCAATTAGTGGTGGTGCTGATCATTCATTATTCTTAGATGATTTAGGAAATGTATATAGTTGTGGTAATAGTGGTAGTGGTAGATTAGGCAGAAATGTTGTTAATGGTAATAATAGCATACCAGCACAAATTATAAGTACTATTGGTGATTCAAATATAGTTGCAATTAGTGGTGGTAATTTATTTTCATTCTTTTTAGATGAAAATGGAAAAGTATATAGTTGTGGTGATGGTCGTAATGGTATATTGGGACACGGAAATACAAATACTTGTAATATACCAACAGAAATTGATGCATTAGCTAATTCAAATATAGTTGCAATTAGTGTTGGTTATGAACATTCATTATTCTTAGATAATTTAGGAAAAGTATATAGTTGTGGTGAGGGTGATAAGTATCAATTAGGAAATGGAAATACAGATGATGTATATTCACCAGAAAGAATTAATACTTTTAAAAATTCAGCTGGTAATACAATAACTGATACTCCTGTAATAGTTGCAATTAGTGCTAGTCTTAGTGATCATTCATTATTCTTAGATAATTCAGGAAAAGTATATAGTTGTGGTTTTGGTGAATATGGTAAATTAGGACACGGAAATACAAATACTTGTAATATACCAACAGAAATTGATACTTTTAAAGATTTAGCGGGTAATCTAATAACTGATACTCCTGTAATAGTTGCAATTAGTTGTGGTGCACCGTATTCATTATTTTTAGATAATTCAGGAAAAGTATATAGTTGTGGTAATGATAGTAGAGGACAATTAGGACACGGAAATACAAATAAATATAATAACAAATTATACCCAACAAGAATTGATATTTTTAAAGATTCAGTTGGTAATACAATAACTGATACTCTTGTAATAGTTGCAATTAGTTGTGGTCAAACGCATTCATTATTTTTAGATAAAAATGGAAATGTATATAGTTGTGGTGGTAGTGATTATAGTGGTCAAATAGGACACGGATATTATAGTCTTAAAAAATATTTCCCAACCCAAATTACTACTAACATTGGTAATTTAAATATAGTTGCAATTAGTGCCGGTGGTTCTCATTCATTATTCATAGCAGCAAACGTAGAAACAGAAATACCATCACCAGCATCCTTAGGTGGTGGAGGTGATGCAAAACCAAATAATTCATCACCAGGTAAAACTTTATCAGGAGGAGGTGGATCAGGTGGTGCTATAAATCATCCAGGTGGTAAAGGTGGTTCTGGTATAGTGCTACTAAAATATAACACAGGATATAATTATTATTATCAAGATACATATTATTGTAATTTACCACCATTATACCAAGAACTAACAGTAAGAGCTGAAAATATCTTTGGACAAAGAGACGCCACTCTAAGATTCATTAACCAAAATGAAATTAATACTCTAGCTATTGCAGATATAACTGTTCCAACTTATAAAATAGATATAACAGCAAATATAAGTTGCAATATTAGTTCAGGTTTTGAAATAGTTTATGTAGATGAAAATGTAATAACTAATGTTGAGAAAAATAATCAAGATCTAGAAATAACAAATAGTAATAGAGGTTTATATTATGATGTAATTATTAATGATAGCAATTACAATTATGTATATCGTATTGAAGAATCTGGTGATTCAGCAAAACCAATATTAGTTAATAACAATAATTACTTTAATTTAGTTTCAAATAGTATTATAGAATATCCTAATATATTTAAAAACACTTATGATTATGATACAAGTGAAATAACTATCTATGAAATTGCAACATATCAAAATGCATTTACAATAGATAAAAATACATTAATACCTGTTGCTGGTATAGAATCCATATTATTTAGTGAATCCAATGTAATAGAAGTAGATGTTTCAGTATCTAATTTATACCAAAATAATACAGAAACATTAAGATTCTTTAAAATAGATACTTCAACTTCAACTTCAAATATTATTGGTCTTGCAAATCCTACACAAACAATTAATTTTCAACCTGAAGATAATATTTGTAATATTTCTATTGGTGAAGAATTTGATATTATCTTTGAATACAGTGATCCTGATGATAAGTTTGTTACAAATGAACCTGATAATATTTTACAAATTAAGAATGTAGGTCGTTTAATAACTTATGATGTGGTTATACAACTTAGAAGCAATAATCACTCATATATTTATAGAATTATAGAACCTGAAGTTTATAGAGGACCTGAACTTATCATTCCTACAACATATTTCTATTCAATTGATGACAAAGATTTAGATCCAATCACACATAGGATTGAACTAGAAGCTAGCAATATATTTAAAAATGCAAAAGATGCTGATGATGATTTATCTATAACCCTATCAACAACCAATACCGCATTTACAATTGAAAATGATCTAATTTATAGTTATATTAAACCTACTTACAAACAGTTTAATACTACAGATCCTGCAATAACCCTATCATTTAATGTAGATTTCTCTAGTTTTAGTAGTAATTGCAATGAAATAGGACCTTATTATCAAATAGATGGAGATAAATACAATGTAATATACGCTTTTAAACACAGTAATACTGGATATAACATTAAGTTTGAAGATAAATATGACAATTGTAATTTAGAAGTTTTAGTTGTAGGAGGAGGTGGAGGTGGTGGTCTTGGCACTGCTACAATGCCAGGAAATGGTGGTTCAGGTGGTGAGGTAGTTTATAGTAATATTACGATAGATTCAAGTAAAACATATAGTATAGTGGTAGGTGATGGAGGTGATAGTGCTAGCGCAGGTGAGAATAGTAGTTTTGATAATATAACAGCAAATGGTGGTTTAGGAGGAACGATAGCTGATTTAGATTATATTTATGTAACAAATGAATGGATGGAAAACATTTTAGATAAAACAGATTATTCTAATTTTATATTAAATAATTTTAGATATTCTAATATTGAAGAAATAGTTATAGGTAGTATTCCAGTTAAAAAAACACTATTAATAGGTAAATCAACAGTAGAAACAAATTCAATATATGATATATATAAAAATAGTAATATAGGTGATTATAGTAATCAAGAAATATATTTAGGGAATAGAGGATTAGTGGGATTTCATAATAATAATATAGAAATAAAAAAAAGAACATTATATAGTTGTGGTGTAATAAGTAGTTTAGGATATATTTCAACTCCTGAACAGATTAAATCTGATAAGTATAATCCATTTTTAAATCCAATAACAACAATTTTTGATAAAGATAATAACAATATAGAACCTGATATAGATATAATTAGTGTAAAAGCACTATATTTTACTACTTTAATTTTAGATAGTAATGGTAAAGTTTATAGTTGTTCTTATGATAATATAGCATTAGGTAGAGCAACACCTAGTGTTCCTAGTTATTATTTTAAAGAACTAGATACTGTAAGCAATATTGTAAAAATTGCAGGTAGAAGCGATAATGTATTTTTATTAGATAATAATGGAGATGTTTATTGTTATGGTGAAAATAGTCAGCATGCATTAGGTCTAGGACATACATTTAGTTGTAATTTACCAATAAAACATCCTTATTTAAGTAATATAGTTGATATTGATTGTGGATCCTATTTTGGTTTAGCTTTAAATAGTAATGGCGATGTTTATAGTTTTGGCAAACATAGCCATGGTGCTGTAGGACTTGGAAATTATGGAGAACCTGATTATTATGAAGATGTTACAGTTCCAACATTAATTACAGAGTATCATAATATATCAAATAATATAATTACTCCACGACCAAAAATAGTAAAAATTTGTACAGATAGTACGCATTCATTATTTTTAGATAAAAATGGTGAAGTGTATGGTTGTGGTTATAATGGTGCTGGTCAATTAGGATTTAATAGATATCTGGGAGAAGCTAGATATAATGATGAAGCAATAAATTATCCAATATTAATTTCAAAATTTTATACATACACAAATTATAATTCTTCTGGTTCTACTGCAACCTTTAATGAAATAAGTCCAAAACCAAAAATAGTTGCTATTAGTACTAGAGCTACTGGAACGCTATTTTTAGATAATTTAGGAGATTTATATGGATGTGGTAATGCTACACTCAGACAAAATGGTATGCCGTATTTTTCTGACTCATCAAAAGTTGTGAAAAGTCAATATAGTGAACTAACAGATTTAATAGGTATTAGTAGTGGTTATTATACTTCCTATTTTTTAAGTAGAAATGGAATACTTTATAGTTGTGGAGGCAGGATTTATGGATTACTTGGTGATAATAGTGGTAATACAAGTAGTTATCAAGAAAGCCCAATACAAGTTAATATTTTAAATTCAAAAATAGTTAACGTTTCAACAAATTATTATTCATTATTTGTTATAAATATTAGTATCCAGGATACAGTTCAATATGGTTCATCACCAGGTAAAACTTTATCAGGAGGAGGTGGATCAGGTGGTGCTATTGAAAATCATCCTGGCAGTAAAGGTGGTTCAGGTATAGTTTTACTAAAATATAATACAGGATCGATATATTATCCAACTGAATACTACTGTAATATAGAACCATCAATATTCTACAAATCACTAAGTATAACTGCAACAAATCTTTATGGTTCAAAAACCGAAGATTTACATTTTATTAGAACAACAAGAAACCACTTAGAGATTGAGAATGAAACAGCAGAATACCTTGACAACTTTATACCATCCTACGATATAATTTTCAATGAAGAAAATACTACTATAACTTGCAATGTTAACAAAGAATTTGAAATAATTTATGACCCACTTGAGTTTAGTTCTAAAGAGGATTGCAATTTAATTATACCAAACAGCAATCTAGGTATAACCTATCATATAATAATAAAATCAGATCATTACTATATTTATCAAATTAACGAATCTGGAACTCTACCAAAACCAGTTCTAACAAATGAAAATACACCTTATTTCTATTCAATAGACGATAAATACTTAAATCCTATAACACATAAAATTGAATTTACAAATGTATTTACAAATGTGGAACCTGTATTAAACAAATTTTTACCTATAACCCTATCAACAACCGATACCGCATTTACAATTGAAAATGATCTAATTTATAGTTATATTAAACCTACTTACAAACAGTTCAATACTACAGATCCTGCAATAACCCTATCATTTAATGTAGATTTCTCTAGTTTTAGTAGTAATTGCAATGAAATAGGACCTTATTATCAAATAGATAACAACCAATACAATGTAATATATGCTTTTAAACATAATAACGAAGGATATAACATTAAGTTTGAAGAAAAATATAACAATTGTAATTTAGAAGTTTTAGTTGTAGGAGGAGGTGGAGGTGGTGGTAATGGAACTAATACAATGCCAGGAAATGGTGGTTCAGGTGGTGAGGTAATTTATAGTAATATTACGATAGATTCAAGTAAAACATATAATATAGTGGTAGGTGATGGAGGCACTAATGCAGGTGAAAATAGTAGTTTTGATAATATAACAGCAACTGGTGGTGCTAAAGCAACAAATGAAACAATAACATTAGATATATTGTATGTAAATAATGTTAGAACATTTACACCAACAATAGATTTTAAAGTAGAAGGTGTAGGATATTCAAATGTTGAAGAAAAACTATTTATTAATTTAGGTTATAATTTTGATAGTCCTGTCTCATCAATAGGTGCAGGATCAACTACTGAAGATTCTTCAATAGGTAAATACGAAGAAAATAGTAGTAATTTCTATACTATCTTTAATAATATTACTATAGGTGACTATGATAGTTCCAAGATATACTTAGGTGGTGGTGGCAAATATGGATATGGAGTTAAAACATTATCAAGAAATGCATATAGTTGTGGTCATAGTGATAATGGTCAATTAGGAAGAACTGTTAATAATAATAATACTATACCAACAGAAATTGATGTATTAGCTGATTCAAATATAGTTGCAATTAGTACTGGTACGGATACTTCAGTAATTATTGGTGGTAGTACGAATCATTCATTATTTTTAGATAATGATGGAAACATATATAGTTGTGGTAGTAATGATAATGGTTGTTTAGGACAAGGAAGTACTAATTATCTAAATTTACCAGAAAGTATTGATACTTTTAAAGATTTAGTTGGTACTATAATAGCTACTCCTATAATAGTTGCAATTAGTGCTGGTAAAAAACATTCATTATTTTTAGATAAAAATGGAAAAGTATATAGTTGTGGTGAGGGTACTTATAGTAAATTAGGACACGGAGATACAAATCATAAATATTACCCAACAAGAATTGATACTTTTAAAGATGCAGATGATAATCAACTAGATACTATTCCAACAATAGTTGCAATTAGTGCTGGTGAATTACATTCATTATTTTTAGATAACGATGGAAATGTATATAGTTGTGGTTATAGTGGTTATGGTCGATTAGGACACGGAAATACAGGTGTAAAATATTACCCAACAAGAATTGATACTTTTAAAAATTCAAATGATAGTCTACTAAATACTATTCCAACAATAGTTGCAATTAGTGCTGATAGTAGTCATTCATTATTTTTAGATGAAAATGGAAATGTATATAGTTGTGGTTTTCCTGATAAGGGTCGATTAGGACACGGAAATACAGGACCTAAATATTACCCAGCAAAAATTGATACTTTTAAAAATGCAGATGATAGTTCACTAGATACTATTCCAACAATAGTTGCTATTAGTACTGGTAGTTCTCATTCATTATTTTTAGATAAAGATGGATATGTTTATAGTTGTGGTTATGGTGGTAATGGTCAATTAGGACACGGAAATACAGATAATGAATATTACCCAGTAAAAATTGATACTTTTAACGATGCAAATGATACTTCACTAGATACTATTCCAACAATAATTGTATTTAGTGGTGGTAGCGAGCATTCATTATTTATAGATAATGATGGATATGTATATAGTTGTGGTTATGGTAATAGTGGTAGATTAGGACACGGAAATACAGATAATAAATCTTACCCAACAAAAATTAGTACCGTATCAAATATAGTTGCAATTAGTGGTGGTGGTGATAATTCATTATTCATAAAAGCAGATGTAGCAACACCACCATCACTAGCATCCTTAGGTGGTGGAGGTAATGCAATTCAATATGGTTCATTACCAGGTAAAACTTTATCAGGAGGTGGTGGATCAGGTGGTGCTATTGATGGATATGAAGGTGGTAAAGGTGGTTCAGGTTTAGTATTACTAAAATATAATACAGGATATAAATATTATCAAACTGAATATCACTGTAATATAGAACCCACAATATTCTACAAATCACTAAGTATAACTGCAACAAATCTTTATGGTTCAAATATTGAAAATCTACATTTTATTAGAACAACACATCAAGATCTAACAATACCTGATTTAGGTATAACAATACCTACAATTGAATTTGCTAATCCAACAGAT
>Ga0206131_10000836_pt1 | contig 41171 bp, 33 predicted proteins | sample Helgoland_Spring_FD_148636 | JGI IMG/M metagenome (GOLD analysis project Ga0206131, IMG submission 148636) | Pelagic subsurface seawater microbial communities from Kabeltonne, Helgoland, North Sea - Helgoland_Spring_Bloom_20160517_1 | ecosystem: Environmental > Aquatic > Marine > Epipelagic ... | reverse complement strand
CGCGAACGCAGATCCATTGATAATGGCTTGCCCATCCATGCCGACCTCCATCCAGCCAGCACCCTGAATCAGATCCGCACGCTTATGGGAATCCCTGTTCGACTCACATCGAACGAAAACCGCTCTAGCGGTGGGAAACAACAAGTTTACCTGTCGGTCGCCAATCTGTTTGACCGATCACCACCTTTGTCGCCACCGCCGGTGACGACGTTCACGACTGCCGCAAGCAGTGCTTATGACCCGATTGGTCGCTATTTCACGGCCGGTGTTAGGGTTTCGTTTTGAACTAATCGCGGGTGCGGATTCCGCTCCGCACCCGCGATATTCTGCTTGTTCCATAACTTTGGATTCAGCAAAATAAGGATATTTCCCAGTAATCACGGTGCCCACCGCTTTCATATCGGGTGCAAGAGCTTTTCTGCGATTTGACAGGCTACTGTCCGCTTGTCGTCCGGTGTTAATGGTAGGGAACACGATCAAATGCTGCTGCATGGATGATCCGCTGGGCTCAGTCGGGTTCGACTTCACCCCACTTGTCGATGATCCGCTCGATCTCCGCTCGCCGTCCCCATTCGTACGCGTACACCGTACCATGCTGGCTCAAGTAAGTCAGGATAGTGATGACATCGATGCGAATGTCATAGTCGAGGTACAGTGCATCCATGATCATGTAGTGACCTAACTCGGGGCCATTCCACCATGCTAGAAGAAAATTCGCAGCGCGTCGCGCTCCCCCATGATCTCCGGACGTAGCGATGTTGATCAGATTATCGAGCGAGTGTCCGGCTTGGTCGAACGAGATGACGGGAAAGACTGCCGAATTGTTAGTCACAGCGATTCTCCTTTGTAGATGATGACCGGGGGGCAAATGCCGAGGGTGCCAGAGCGATGATTTCATCAATGATCTGCTCGGTAACGCGAAGGGCTGCCGGGTAGTCACCCGGCTCATCAATGCCGTACAGGTCTGACGGGTCAGGGCGATGATGCCCCAGCATATACTTGCCTTCGATCCAGCCGGCTCGACCGAGACGCTCGCGACCGAGCTGGGCCATAGATCTTCGGATCGGCTTCAGGCCTGCCTCACGATCGCCAGGAAGACCAACCGCGTCCTGCATAGCCTCGAACGCCTGACGGACCGAGACGACAGACACGAAATAGCCATTCGTTTCGTCAAGTAGCGGTGCGACCTGATGCGCGATCGGAACAACGGGTCGATACTTGCGGGTTTGGGAGCGACCACGCGGGTTGAGATTGAGCCTTCGGCGCTGCGAATCCCACTGGCCATGCTTGGGATCGGTCGAAACATCGTGTGCCGCGTCCGGACGAGCCCATGTAGCAACGCTGATCTGGAGGAAGCGGAGCAGCTGATAACGCCCAGCGACGCGCTTCGTGTAAGACCTGTCGCTCTCGCCGTCTTTCGCAGCGGGCGCGGAGCTATAGCTGAACAGTTCCGCGAGCTCTGCGATCGAAGCTCGGTACGTTGGCGTATGGCTCACCTCGGCGGGCTTCTTAGGTTTGAACTGAGCGCTCTTGAGCGTGTGGCCTTTCTGCTTCGCGAGATTGATGACTGCCCCTAACTGCCGTACACTAGCCTCGACGGTCCCTGGCGCTCGCTCCCGTGTCGCTCCGCTGCCGTCTTCGACTGGTATTAGAATGTTCCATTCGCGGAACTCTTCGATCCAGTCCTCGTCAACCGCGCTACATAGCGTCGCCGCTAAGTTGTTTTCGATGAGATAAGTGAGGACGTGGCCGAGGCGCGGCCGGATCGCGCTTATACTCGACCGTCCTTTCCTCGCTTCGATATACGCTTCGATCGCGTCGGTAACGAGGTACGTATCAGAGCCTGTTAGCGGCTGCCCACATGCCGGACAAACCGCCTTGCCCTTTTCGGTGGCCAGGTAAAGCGCATCTAACTGGCGCTCGGCGTCGTCAAGGCACGTTGTGCCCGTCGAGCGGCTGCGGACACGTCGAGCGTCCTCGTCGTACCACTGGATCTGGATATACGGCGTCCGGAGTGCTCCGTCGGCTCGTCGATCGTAGACCAGACGGTATTTGCCTCGCTGGAGCAGGGCGTCATTCTGTTTTCGCATTTTTTTCTCTGATTTTCAGCGGCTGCGGAGAGAAGCAGTTCGCCAATCCCGCTTGAGTTGAGGAGGTCCAGGTCGGCGGCTTCCAGCCGAATGCCTTTTCCGATTTCGGATGCACGCAACCATCGGCGGGCAAGGTCCGAGATCGTTTTCATTCTGCTCTCCTTCCGACATAAAGTGAGGGTTGGTGGTTCTGTTTTGTGTTGTAGGAGAGGGCAGTGTCAGCTAGTGCAAAAGTGATACATGAAACGCGAACAGCCTGGATATTTCCGACGCAGCGTCTTGGCGCTGGATGTGGGTGACAAGATCGAGGCAATGCGGAAGGCGGCGGGCATCTCGCGCCGTGTGCTCGCGAGGCGAGCGTCCATCAGTTACTGTACACTTGGACGGATAGTACGTGGCGAACGAAGACCAGCGCCAGAGTCTTTGCGTAATATCGCGTGGGCATTAGACGTGCCTATGGAAGATTTGTGTGATGCCTGGGGAGAGGTGGATCTTAATCGCCCTCGCCATGGATCGACCTCACTTGGCATAGGCTTTCGAGAGGTTAGAAAAAATGCCGGTGTTTCTCTCGAAAAAGCCTCAGAGGCCGCCAATGTCAGCGTCAGTACGTTATCAAGATTTGAAAGAAATATACATAAATTGCCGAGAAAGATTATAGCGCCCGATTGTACCGGAAAGTCCACAGACTCCGGCGCTTCGCTTATCTGTGACAATCTGGCAAAAGCGTTAGGGTTTGCAAACTCAGTAGAATTAACAGACGCATGTAGCAAAGTTGTTGTTTAAATACTTAGTTGATTGACGAATTAATTAAGTGCTTAAGCTTATAATTCTCATGCTGAGACGAAAACAATTTGCGAATTGCCGAGTGTTTGAAAACGTGGCGCCGCCAAGCGGCAGCAAGCCTTGTCTGAACCGCCCACTCGCCGGCCCATCCTGAATGACGCTCGCCGTGACGCGCATCATGACGCCACCGTCGTGCAGAAACGATGACATGAGCATGTGGCGCTACGATCCACGTTCCTTCGTCACCCTCGACCGCGTGGATAGCCCATTGTGCGGCGGCGCCTTTAGCCACGATCTCGCTCCCGACGAACTCGCGAACCAGCCGCTCCCATGCGTTGGCGCTCAGCCCCTTGGGTATTTCGCACATGACATGCCAGGCGCTAACTGCGGTGGGATCGCCGGTTGCATCGGTCGCGGCATCAGCTTCCTGCCAGATGCGATAGGGCTCCTCTGCCCATTTCGGCGCACTGTTCGGCAGGAGCAGGCCGCCAGCACGCAATTCATACCGTCGCGTGGCGAACGCTTGCGGCATGGAGCCGAACCGGTCGGTTACCCCGTCGTCGCGCATAATATAAGCCGCGTTCGAAGTGGCAGTTTTATACGCGGGCATTCGGCCCATCGCGCGCCAGCACAGGCTGATGGGCCGGATGGCAAAGTCGAGCGGTCGGCTCTCGTCGTCACGATCACCGCGCTTGAAGAGGATGCGTTTCATCGCCGCGATGTCTTCTTGGCTTACGTACATGATTGTCTCCAGACATGAAAAAGCCGCGCCCCGGCGGGACGCGGCTCAGAAGATGGTCGTAGGAATGGTTCGTCAGGCGGCTTGGGCGTCGGCTTTCGCCAGTTGTTGCCAAAAGCCGCCAGTCTACAGCCGGCCCAACTTCTGTCGTTCCGCAATGCTGGTCGACCGGAAGTTGAGCGTCGGCTTTCGACACAAGCCGCCGTTCGCTATGTCGCATGCGAACGGCGGGAACGTCCCAAAGTCGGTCGTTCTAAACGCCAATCGAGCCGACCGAACAAACGGCGAGTTTCGGAATTCGCCGGGGTCAGGCTGAACGGCTGAAATTGGGCGCTAAGCGGTCGGTTCCACCGGCTTTAAAATGGCTCCGGTGCAAGTCCGGTGAAAATGATCGATTTTCTCTGTTTGAATCTGGTTTGTTCCAGTATTTTGAGATAGGGAAGTGACGCTTTCCTGCGGTTTTCGAAATTATCCGCTGCCCTCCGAAGGCAGAGGCCACTGGTTCGAATCCAGTCGGGTGCACCATCACCATCCATTCCCGAATGCTCTCGCGCCTCGAAGCGGCGGTAGCTGGACAACCGCCATCGCTGGTATCGGCTTCGCGATAGCGGGTCGTAGCCAACCATGGATCGGGCGAACCGGCGCTCAGGGCTTCAGTGTCCAATCCCCGAACCGCCAACACCGGTGCCGTGGCCGCTGGTTCCGAACAACGGTTCGCCGGACGACAGGCCGGCACTGCTGCGGCGGGCGTAGAGGATCGCACCGGCGACCGCCTCGATCGTGGTTGCCTGCCCCGAATCGACGACGACGTCGTTGCCCTCGACCCGCCGAACGGCGGCGAGCGCCACGAAGTGGTGGAGGTCATCGGCAAAGCCGTCACGGGTCAAGCCGACGGCGTCCTCATCGACATGATCGACGGTGCCAATGTGTAGCCCCATCGTATCGGTCACGGTCATCGCGGGCTTTATCTCGGTAGCGCTGAACATCGGAGCTTTCCTCGGGTGGGGTTAGGGGACGCGGATCGCCTGTCGAGTACCGCGCGGCTTATTTATCAGCGCAGCACCGTGCGGTGCCGCCGCGGGTGATGTCATGCGCTCGCGATATCGGCTTTCAATTCGAGATATTCGACGCGGGTCAGGTCGCCCCGCGCATAACGCTCGTTGAGAATGGCAGAGGCGTCTTTGCTGGCTGACCCATCGACCTTGCGATGCGCCCGATAGGAATATCCCCAGTTTCCGACACTCGAAAATATCAGGAAGAGGAAACCCAACCAAATGATCCATCCCCAGCCGAAAAACAGATCGTTGGTGTACATATGGGTCATGGGAATGCCTTGCTGTCAGGATCCATCGCAATAGGCGGATGGCTGGGATCGCTGTCTGATATCTACAGCAACGATGTCGCAAGGTGAGCCTCGGAATCTACGCACTGCCGCCATCCGGTGCGTTGCGACGACCCGTCGAACCGCGTCAGACAGGCGCGCAGATCGACGCGAGCGGATGTCGCTCGATATCGGCTTTCATCTCGCCTTCGGTGACGCGAATCGCACAAACCCGGCCATGTCTTCACGGGCGCCGATCACTGGACCGCGGATGGCGATGCATCTGGCCGCCACGTCGAACAACGGGTTGGAAACGCGCCAGCTAGCCGCCCGACGGGCAGATCGTCGCGCGGAGGAAGTCGGGCATCGGGCCGTTCCAGCCATTGTCGCCATCCTGCTCGCGGGGCGGCGGGGCTGTGCGTTGGGGACGGGAGTCGCCGGATGCGGCGTTCTGGTCGGACCGCGGGCGGTCGCGTGCCGGGTTCCGGTCGTCGCGTGGGGCGCGGTCGCGGCGCGATTCGCGCCGGGGCTGGCGATCGTCATGGTCGGTGTCGCGCGCAGGCGCCTCGACCGCGTCGGGCACCGCGGCGACCGGCTGAGGGGCCGGGCGCGATCGTGGCGACGCCGAGGCGGGTGTCGCCCGCGCCCCGCGGCGCGAATCGCCGGTGCGGGGCCCACGGGCGCGGGGGGTGTCGGCGGGTTCGTCGTCCGTCGCCGGGGCCGCATCGCCCAGCCGTTCGATCTTGTGCCCGGTCAGCTTTTCGATGTTGGCGATATTCTCCGCGTCTTCGCTGGTGACCAGCGTATAGGCGACCCCGGTCGCACCCGCCCGCCCGGTGCGACCGATACGATGGACATAGTCATCGGGGTGCCAGGGGGCGTCGAAATTGAAGACGTGGCTGACCCCCTTGACGTCGAGCCCGCGCGCGGCGACGTCGCTCGCGACCAGGATGTTGACCGTGCCGTCCTTGAACAGGTCGAGCTCGGCGATGCGGGAGGACTGGTCCATGTCGCCATGGATTTCACCCGATTTATAGCCATGCTGGCGCAGCGATTTGTTGAGTTCGCGCACGGTCGTCTTGCGGTTGCAGAAGATGATCGCGCTCGACACATCCTCCTGCGCGAGCAGCTGGCGCAGGCGATCGCGTTTCTTGAAGGCGCTGCCCGACACGGGGACAATATATTCCTTGATGTTGAGGTTGGTCGACGCGGGCCGCGACACCTCGATCATCTTGGGATTGTCGAGGAATTTGTCCGCGAGCTTCTTGATCGGCGCGGGCATCGTCGCCGAAAACAGCAACGTCTGGCGCTGTTTGGGCAATTTCGTGCAGATTTCCTCGATATCGGGGATGAACCCCATGTCGAGCATCCGGTCGGCCTCGTCGATCACCAGCAGCGAACAGCCCGTCAGCAGGATCTTGCCGCGCTGGAACAGGTCCATCAGCCGCCCCGGCGTCGCGATCAGGACGTCGACGCCCTTTTCGAGCGCCGCGGTCTGATCGCCCATCGATACGCCACCGATCAGCAGCGCCATCGAAAGATTGCTGTTCTTGCCGTATTTCTCGAAATTCTCGGCCACCTGCGCGGCGAGTTCGCGCGTCGGTTCGAGGATCAGGCTACGCGGCATCCGCGCGCGGCTGCGCCCGTGCGCGAGAATGTCGATCATCGGCAGGACGAAACTGGCGGTCTTGCCCGTTCCCGTCTGGGCGACACCGATGATGTCGCGCATCATCAGGACGCTGGGGATCGCGCTCGCCTGAATCGGGGTCGGCTCGGTATAGCCGGAATCATTGACCGCCTGGAGCAGTTCGTCGGAAAGGCCGAGATCGGCAAAGGTCATGCAAGTGTCCGGAAAAATGCCGCAGGCGGTACGTGCCGGGCCGCCTGCGGCGCTCGCGGATTTGACCGCAAATGTCAAGAAATTCGGGTGGCGGCTGCCGGTCGCGCCTTAACGGGCCGCCACCAGCTGGCGGAATTTGGCGATCGTGCAGCTGCCCCCCGACCGCACGCGGATCACGTCGCGATCCGCGCAGATGCTGCCATCGGCGGCGGGGCGAATGTAATAGCCGCCGTAGAAATCGAGCGGGCCGCAATGCCGGTCGAACACCGCCCGGACGCGGTCGCCACCGGTCAGGACCAGGTCGACCGATCCGGGCTGGCTGATGAGCGCGCCTGCCAGATCGGCGGCGGCGACGCATTTCGGCCCCTTCTTCTCCCGCCATATCGGCGGCACCGGGATCGGCATCCGCGCGCCCGCGGGATTATGCGACAAGCGCGGAATGCGGATGGTGATCCGTTCGTGGACCGTCAGCTGGCCGAGCATGATCGGATCGTCCGCCCCGGCGCCGGGACTCGTCGCACCCGCGCCCACGCTGCCCGCGACGAGCGCGGTGATCGCCAGCAGGGCGAGGGAGGTGAGGGGGCTGGTCATCGACGGGACCTTGCCATAGCGGCGATCGTTGAACAGCGGATGAACTTCGCCTATTTGCGGCGCATGACCCCAGCGCAGGCCGCCATGCTCGCCGATCTGGCGGGCGCGATCGATACCGCGTCGATCGTTACCGACCGCGACCTGATCAGCCCGTGGGAAACCGATTGGCGGCGGCGTTATCACGGCCATGCCCCCGTCCTGCTCCAGCCGAGATCGACCGCCGAGGTCGCCGCGATCGTCACCGCGGCCGCGCGGCATGGCGCCGCCTTGGTCGCGCAGGGGGGCAATAGTTCGATGGTCGGTGGCGCGACCCCGCCCGCCGATGGCTCCGCGCTGATCCTGTCGCTGCGCCGGATGAACCGCGTGCGCGCCATCGATGCCGATGCGGGCTTTGCGGTGGCGGAGGCGGGGGTCATCCTCGACACGCTCCATGCGGCGGCGCACGCGGCCGGGCTACGGTTTCCGCTGACGCTGGGGGCGCGCGGCACTGCGACGATCGGCGGGCTGGTGTCGACCAATGCGGGGGGCACGCAGGTGCTGCGGTTCGGGTCGATGCGCGGGCTGGTCGCGGGGATCGAGGCGGTGTTCGCCGACGGTAGCATCCACGACGGCCTGTCGCCGCTCAAGAAGGATAATCGCGGCTACGACCTGACGCAGCTGCTCGTCGGGGCGGAGGGGACGCTGGGGATCGTGACCGCCGCGACGCTGCGGCTGGTGCCGATGCCGACGACGCACACGGTCGCCTGGGCGGGGACGGACACGCCCGACCATGCGCTTCAATTGCTGCGCCGGTGCCAGCGCGCGAGCGAGGCGATCGAGAGTTTCGAGATTTTGCCCCGCGAATCGCTGGCCGCGGTGCTGGCGCATGTTCCCGCCGCCCGTGCGCCGATCGCGGGGGACCACGCCTGGCACCTGCTGATCGACACGACCGACGATCGCGGTGCGGCGCTGCTGGAGGCGCTGTTGGCGGCGGCGCTGGACGATGGACTGATCGCGGATGCGACGATCGCGGCGTCCGAAACGCAGGCCGCGGATTTCTGGCGGATCCGCGATTCCATCTCGGATGCGGAACGCGCGACGGGCCCTGCGTCGCAACATGATCTGTCGGTGCCGGTCGACACGATGCCGCGCTTCATGATCGAGGCCGCGGCGGCGTGCGAGGCGCGGTTTCCGGGGACGCACGCGTCAGGGTTCGGGCATCTGGGCGATGGCAACATCCATTTCCACGTCCGCGCCGCGCCCGGCACCGATCCCGCGCGCTGGTATCGCGACGACGTGCCCGTCGTGACCCGGTTCGTCGACGACCTGGTCGTCGCGGCGGGGGGATCGATCGCCGCCGAACACGGGATCGGACAGATGAAGATCGACGAACTCGAACGGCTGTCGTCGCCCGCGCGCCGCCATGCGCTCCACGCGATGAAGGCGGCGATGGATCCGCAAGGCATCCTGAACCCGGGCAAACTCGTCCGGCTTGCCTCCCCGCGCGCGAACCAATAGAGGCTCGCGCCAATCGACGGCAAGATCGCCGCCCCCAACCGACCCGATCACGGAGACGATGCAATGGCCAGTGCGGCACCCCTTCCGCTTTTCTACAACGGCCTCGAGCCGCTTTCGAGCGACACGCACGCCGACTGGCGGGTCCAGCCGCAGGATACCGCGCCGTTCCTGATCGGCCAGCACGCGATCCCGATCACGGTCGAGGAATTCCCGCTGGTGCAGCGGCATATGCCGATCGTCTTTTCGGTCGGCGACGATGCGATCCCGCTCGCGCTGATGGGCCTGAACGAGGGCGTCAACGTCTTCATGGGCGACGATGGCAAGCTGACCGAGAGCAATTTCTACGTCCCCGCCTATGTGCGCCGCTACCCCTATATGCTCGCGCGGCTGCGCCCCGATGCGGACGAATTGTCGCTCTGTTTCGATCCGACGTCGCCGACGATCGGCGCGTTCGACGAAGGCGAGGCGCTGTTCGCCGACGGCCAGCCGACCGATTTCACCAAGGGCATCCTGTCGTTCGCCGAACAGTTCGAACAGGCCGGCGCGCGCACCCAGAATTTCATGAACGAACTGCGCGAAATGGGCCTGCTGATGGAGGGCGAAGTCAGCATCCAGGTCGAAGAGAATTCGCAACCGTTCATCTATCGCGGGTTCCAGATGATCGACGAGCAGAAGCTGACCGATCTGCGCGGCGACCAGCTGCGCAAGATCTCGCAGACCGGCATGCTGCCGCTGCTGTACGCGCATCTGTTCTCGCTGTCGCTGATGCGCGACATCTTCGCGCGGCAGGTCCAGCTGGGCCAGACGCCGCAGGCGGCGCTGAACAGCTGACCGACCTGACGGGCGCGTCGTCGACCGGCGCGCCCGCCCAGCGTTCTGGCTCATCGTTCTGGCTCAGGGCGCTGAACCGCGGCTCTTGACCCGCATCGTCGCGCCGCCGATGACGGCACCGGCGATGTCGCCATTGTCAGGAGCCTGCATGACCGCGATCGACGCCCGCCAGCATCGTTATTCCGCCGTGGCGATCCTGTTCCACTGGATCATCGCCGCGCTGGTCATCGCCAATCTGGCGATCGGCCTGCTCCACGAAAGCCTGCTCGACGGCGTAAAATGGGCGATACCGCTCCATATCTCGTTCGGGCTGACCGTGCTGATCCTGTCGATCGCGCGGCTGGCGTGGCGATTGATGAACCCGGCGCCGCCCGCATCGACCGACATCCCCCAGTGGCAGCGCGTGGCCGCGCACGCCACCCATTGGGGGCTGTACGGGCTGATGCTGCTCCTGCCGCTGACCGGCTGGCTGATGATTTCGGGCGGCCCGCGGTCGTCGAGCTATTTCGGGTTGTTCGTCGTACCGAAACTGCCGGTGGGCAAGGCGCTGTCGGGATTGTCGCACGAGGGGCATGGCGTGCTCGGCTGGATCATGCTGGCACTGGTCGTCCTGCACGTCGCCGCCGCGTTGCGGCACCACTTCATCCTGCGGGATTCGGTGCTGGCGCGGATGGTGCCGGGGGCGGGTTCGGCCCGGCGCTGACAAAAAAATCGCGCGGCCCGTTGAACCAAAGCGGCGTTCACTTATTTAGGTCTTGTACGGGCCTGTGTTCCCCCCCTTTCACAGGTCGTACGATGCACCTTTCAGGTGCATCTCCTCCCTGAACCTTGGCCACCTCGTGCTTCATGCGCGGGGTGGTTTTTTTGGGATTACTCCGCCGCGCGGTCGAGACGGGTGCCCAGCGCTTCCTCGGTCAGCGCGTCGAGCATCGCGCGCAGCATCCGCACGGTCGGCGTCAGGCCCGCGCCCGGCAGGTCCAGCGCCGCGTCCAGATAGCGCGACCGGTCGATCTCCACCTGGATCGCGTGGATACCCGCTGCGGGTTGCCCATGGGTCGCCAGGATATGGCCACCGGCATAGGGCAGGTTGAGCGCGGTCGCGAACCCGGCCCCGCGCGCGGCGGCCTCTGCGCGCGCCACGAACCGCGCCGCCGCCGCCCGCCCGAACCGGTCGCCCAGCACCACCGCAGCGCCACTGCCGAGCGGCGGCATCGAATGCAGGTCGACCAGCACCGCGATGCCGAACATCGCCTGCGCCCGGGCCAGCGTGGTCGCGAGTGCCGCATGATAGGGGCGGTGATCCGCCGCGATGCGCGCGACGATATCGGCATCGGTAAAGCGCCGCGCCCAGATCGGGCTGGTCCCGACGGCGCGGCGGGGGACCAGCCCCAGCCCGCTCTTGACCTTGGCCGATCCCGTCGGCGATCCGGTCGGGGTGGCGCCTTCGTCGACGCGGGGATCGCGTTCGTCCTCCCCGCGGTTCAGGTCGATCCACGCCCGCGCCCGATGCTGGACGATCAGCGTCTCGGTCTCCCGCGCCGCGATCGCCACCGCATCGACATAGCGATCCTCCAGCGGGCGCAGCGTCGCCAGCGGCCCCTGCATCGCCCCCAGCAACGACGGCGGATAATCGCGCCCGGCATGTGGCACCGACACGACGACCGGGCTGGCGGGCAGGTCCGGCGGCGACCCGGCGTAGAGATCGAACGGTCCATCCATGCGCCCCGTGCATACGCAATCGGTGCCGGAAACGCGCTGGAAATATTTATACTTTACGGCATAGGAGGCTGCAACAAAGGGTGAAGCGATGATCCGGATACTGTTGGCCGAAGACGATCAGGTGATGCGCGAATATCTGACGCGCGCGCTCGAACGGTCGGGCTATGCGGTGACCGCGGTCGATCGCGGGACGGCGGCGATCCCGCTGCTTGAAACCGAATCGTTCGACCTGTTGCTGACCGACATCGTCATGCCCGAAATGGACGGGATCGAACTGGCGCGCCGCGCAGGCGAAATGACGAAGGGCTTGCGCGTCATGTTCATCACCGGCTTTGCCGCGGTGACGCTGAAGGCGGGTCGCGAAATGCCCAACGCGCGGGTCCTGTCGAAGCCGTTCCACCTGCGCGATCTGGTGCTGGAGGTCGACCGCCTGTTCGAGGTCGGGAGCGCGACCGGATTAAATTGAACAAAGCGGCTTGCGCCGTCCGATCGGCCCGGCTAGTGGCACCCTCCTCGTGGGCGTGTAGCTCAGTGGTAGAGCACTGTGTTGACATCGCAGGGGTCGCAAGTTCAATCCTTGCCACGCCCACCAGACACAAAACCCGCCAGCTCGATCGAGCTGGCGGGTTTTTTGCTTATTGGGCTGGCGAACGGCCTGGGAGATGCATTTCGCGAAAGCCTTCGCGCGGCGTCAGTCGCCGCGTCGGTGGCGGACCTGGTCGAGGATGTCGGCGGCGAGCAGGCTCAGCGTATCGTCGCGGGCGCCCATCACGATGATTCGGTCGCCGGGGCGGGCGGCGGCGGCGATCGTCGCGGCGGCGTCGGCACGATCGGGAATGTGGCGCGCATCATGACCGCGCGCGGCGATGTCGGCGGCAAGCGCGTCGCTGCCGACGGTACGCGTCGTGGTGCCCCCGAAATAGGCGGGATCGGGCAGGACGAGCAGGTCGTCCGCGCGCATCCGATCGGCAAAGGCATCACCCAGTTCGCGGCGCATCTGCGCGAGCGGGCCATAGCCGTGCGGCTGGAACAGGATCAGCACCCGCCCCGGAAACGCGCGGAGCGTATCGAGCGTCGCGGCGATCTTGTCGGGGTTGTGTCCGAAATCGTCGATCACCGCGATGGCATCGGCGCCCTCGCCCGCGACCCCGACCAAGTCGAAACGGCGGCGTAGCCCCGCGAAATCGGCGATGGCGGCGACCGCATCGGCCAGCGTCACCCCCGCCGCCACGCTCGCGGCGATCGCGGCGAGCGCGTTGGCGATATTATGACGGCCCGGCACTTGCAGCGTCACCGCCTGTCGATTGCCGCCGACGCAGAGCGTGAACCGCGATCCGAACGCGGCCTCCTCGATGTCGCGCGCGGCGAAATCGGCAGGGCGACCGAGCGCGACACTGTGGACGCGTTCGGGGGGCAGCGCGGCGGCGAGCGCGGCGGCCTCGTCATTGTCGATGTTGACGATCGCGGTTTCGGCCTTGGCGATGAACCCGGCGAACAACAGCCGCAGTTCGGCGAGCGATTTATGGTCGAGGCTGACGTTGTTGAGCACCGCGATCCGCGGGCGATAGCGTGCGATCGACCCGTCGCTTTCGTCGACTTCGCTGACGAACACGTCGTTGCCGCCGACCAAAGCGCTGGCGAAGGGGGCATCGGGGCCCGCGAAATTCTTCATCACCGCGCCGTTCATCACGGTCGGGTCGCGCCCGCAGGCGTGGAGGATCCAGCCGACCATGCCGGTAACGGTCGATTTGCCGCTGGTCCCCGCGATCCCGATCGGCAGGCGGCCGTCGTTGAACAGGTCGCTCAATATCTCGGCGCGGGTCGCGCGGACGCAGCCCAAGCGGTTCGCCGCGACGATATCGGCGACGCTGTCCTCGACCGCGGCGGAGGCGATGACGAGCTGGTCGCGGCTCGTGACTCCGCTGCCGTCCTGCGGAAACAGCGTCACGCCGCGCGCGCGCAGGTCGTCGAACTTGGCGGGAATCCGCCCCTGGTCGAGGCTGCGGTCGGAGCCTGCGACATGCGCGCCGCGCCCGGCGAGGATCATAGCGAGCGGCATCATGCCCGAACCGCCGACGCCGACGAAAAAACAGGATTTGCCGTGTCGCATCGCAGCGGGCTATCGACGTTTTGATGGATCGGGGCAAGCGGGGACAGCGACAGTGAAGATCGGCGTGCTCGCCCTGGCCAGCCGCGCCACCGACAATGCGGTCGCGCCGATCACCGCCTATTGCGCGGCGGCGTTTCCCGATGTCGAGCTGCTGTTCCACCCGCAATGTTTCACGACCGACGGCCATTTCGCCGGATCGGACTTCGCGCGCGCCGCGGCGCTGGTCGACTATGCCAATGATCCGGCAATCGATGCGATCTGGTTCTACCGGGGCGGCTATGGGTCGAACCGGGTGCTCGCGATGGCGTTGCCCGAGCTGAAGGACGCCGCGCGGCACAAGAGCTATTGCGGCTATTCGGACATGGGGTTCCTGCTGGCGGCGCTCTATGCGCGGCGGATCGGGCACCCCGTCCACGGCCCGATGGTCAGCGACATCAACCGCACGGGCGGGCAGGAGACGGTCGCACGGTCGTTGAACTGGCTCGTCCATCGCAACCGGTCGGGGCTGGAGCCGGGGCTGGGCGGCCAGCCGTCGGTCGCGTTCAACCTGGCGATCCTGGGGTCGCTGATCGGGACGCCATGGATGCCGGACCTCACCGACCACGTCCTGATCGTCGAGGAGGTGTCGGAACCGATGTACAATATCGACCGGTTGCTCTTCACGCTGGCCAATGCGACGCAGTTGAAGGGGATCGCGGGGCTCAGGCTCGGCATGGTGACCGATGTCGTCGAGAATGTGCCCGCGTTCGGCGAAACGCTCGATTATATGATGATTCGCTGGAGCCGCGACCTCGGCGTTCCCTATCTGGGGCGGGCCCGCGTCGGGCATGGACAGGACAATCACGTCGTGCCGTTCGGGGTCGCCTGACGCCGCCCGCGCGGGATCGCTTGCCTTACCATGTCGGGAGACACTATTTGCACGGGCTTCCTGCCCGACGACTTGAAAGTGTCCCATGTCCGCCATGTTCCAGATCACGCTGCCCGACGGTTCCGTCCGTGAGGTTGCGCCGGGAACGACCCCGGCGGATATCGCCGCCGCGATCGGGCCGGGGCTGGCCAAGGCGGCGATCGCCGCGCGGGTCGACGGCGAATTGCGCGACATCATGCGCCCGTTCGACGGCGATGCGCAGTTGGCGCTGGTCACGGCCCGCGACGAGGCCGATGCGCTCGACCTTGCCCGCCACGATTATGCGCATGTGCTCGCCGAAGCGGTGCAGAATCTGTTTCCCGGCACGCAGATCACGTTCGGCCCGTCGACCGACGACGGTTTCTATTATGATTTCGCGCCGAAGGATCGACCCTTCACCGACGAAGACCTGCCCGCGATCGAGGCGGAAATGCGCAAGGTCATCGCCGCGAACCAGCCGCTGATCCGCGAAGTATGGACGCGCGAGGCGCTGATCGAGCGATGGCGTGCGAAGGGGGAGACGTTCAAGGCCGAATGGGCCGCCGAATTGCCCGATACCGAGGAACTGACGGTCTATAAGGCGGGGACGGGCGATGACGCCTGGCTCGACATGTGTCGCGGCCCGCATCTCGCCTCGACGGGCAAGCTCGCGCCCGATGCGTTCAAGCTGACGCGCGTGTCGGGGGCCTATTGGCGCGGCGACCAGAAGAACGCGATGCTGAGCCGCATCTACGGCACCGGCTGGCTGACCAAGAAGCAGCTCGACGCGCATCTGACGATGCTGGAGGAAGCGGGCAAGCGCGATCATCGCAAGATCGGGCAGGAAATGGACCTGTTCCATCTACAGCCCGAGGCGCAGGGGTCCGTCTTCTGGCACCCCAAGGGCTATATCCTCTGGCGGCAGCTCGAGGCCTATATGCGCCGCCGCCTCGACGCGGCGGGCTATGCCGAGGTCAAGACGCCGCAGCTGATGGATGCGAAACAGTGGGAGCAATCGGGCCACTGGGGCAAATATCGCGAGAATATGTTCGTCGTTCCCGACGAAATCCCGAACCCGGAGGATGAGGGCGAGATTTTCAGCGGCACCGCCGACCTGATGGCGCTCAAGCCGATGAATTGCCCCGCGCACGTGCTGATCTTTCGCCAGGGGATCAAATCCTATCGCGATCTGCCGATCCGCATGGCCGAATTCGGCTGTTGCCACCGCAACGAGCCGCACGGCGCGCTCCACGGCATCATGCGCGTCCGCCAGTTCACGCAGGACGATGCGCATATCTTCGTGCGCGAGGATCAGCTGATCGAGGAGGTCGCGGCGTTCATCGACCTGCTGGACAGCGTCTATCGCGACCTGGGGTTCGAGGATTATGCGGTGAAGCTGGCGCTGCGCCCCGACAAGCGGTTCGGTAGCGATGCGATGTGGGATACCGCCGAGGCAGAACTGCGCGAAGCGGTGATGCGGTCGAACCTCAACGATACGATCAAGGGCCGGTTCGAGGAATTGCCGGGCGAGGGCGCCTTCTACGCCCCGAAGCTCGAATTCCACCTGACCGATGCGATCGGGCGGACGTGGCAGGTCGGCACGATCCAGTCCGACCGCGTCCTGCCCGACCGGCTGGATGCGAGCTATGTCGGGGAGGATGGCAACCGCCATCGCCCGGTAATGCTCCATCGCGCGATCCTGGGCACGTTCGAACGGTTCCTCGGTATCCTGATCGAACATCATGCGGGCCGGTTCCCGCTGTGGCTCAGCCCGGTGCAGGCGGTGGTCGCGACGATCGTGTCGGACGCCGACGATTATGCGCTCGAGGTCGCCGCCGCCTTGCGCAAGTCGGGGCTGCGGGTCGAGACCGACCTGCGCAACGAAAAGATCAACTACAAGGTGCGCGAACATTCGCTCGCGAAGGTTCCCAACCTGCTCGTCGTCGGCAAGCGCGAGGCGGAGGAGGGGACGATCGCGCTCCGCCGTCTGGGGAGCCAGGGGCAGGAGATGCTGTCGCTGGCCGATGCGATCGCCATGCTTGCGGATGAGGCGCGTGCTCCCGATATGTAAGAACTGTCGGTGATGCGCATTATCTGCTAGGGTGCGCGCAACCGACCTCGAACCGAAACAACGACAGGAGAAATACTCATACGTCCTCCCATGATGCGCCGGCCGATGCAGCCCGCCATGAACGGCCCGCGCTACAACGAATTCATTCAGAGCCAGAAGGTCCGCGTGATCGACCATGAGGGTGAAAACCTCGGGGTGATGTTCACGCGGGAGGCGATGGAGCAGGCGCAGGAGCTTGGCCTCGACCTGGTCGAAGTCTCGCCGAACGCGGATCCGCCCGTCGCCAAGTTCCTCGACGTCGGCAAGTTCAAGTACGAGGCGCAGAAAAAGGCGAACCTCGCGCGCAAGTCGCAGAAGACGCAGGAGATCAAGGAGATCAAGATGCGTCCGAACATCGACGACCATGATTACGAGACCAAGATGAAAAAGGTCGTCGAATTCATTGGCGACGGCGACAAGGTGAAGGTGACGATGCGTTTCCGCGGTCGCGAACTCAGCCACGGCCAGCTCGGCATGGCGGTGCTCCAGCGCGTCGCCGAAGAAACCAACGAGGTCGCCAAGGTCGAGGCCTATCCTCGGATGGAAGGCCGTCAGATGCTGATGGTGCTCTCGCCGAAATGATTGATCGGTCGGGCGGGCGCGCACGGCGTCGGCCCGACCGCGATTCGCCGACGCGTCGCTGACGGGAATCGGATGCGTCGTCGATTACCTTAACCTAGGTTTCCGTAACGTCACCTGATCTGCGATTGTTTCCAGCGCATGTAGGACTGTGGCCCGCGAGCGACAGTTCATTCTAAAACGCTAAACATCCTGCGAAAATGCTGGACGATGCCGTGCTTTCGCCACTAGGCGGCTCCAAACCCGATATTCTAAATCAGGAGAGGACGCCCCATGCGCATCACCGCGTATCTGCTATCTGCCGCCGTTATCGCGATCGCCGCACCGGCGACCGCCCAGAACAATTCGCCCGACACCAATGCCACCGCGCAAAGCGGGCAGACGGCGACCCCGGACACCGCCGCCGCCGCGGTGACGCCGCAGACCAACGACATCTATTCGGGCAATGACATCGTCATCACCGCCCAGGGCCGCGCGCAGCAGCTGTCCGACGTTCCGGTCGCCGTGTCGGCGATCAGCGCCGCGACGCTCCAGAATTCGGGCGCGAACGACATTCGCCAGCTCAACCAGCTGGCGCCGTCGCTCCTCGTGTCGTCGACCGGCTCGGAAGCCAATGGCTCGGCCCGTATCCGCGGCATCGGCACCGTCGGCGACAACCCCGGCCTCGAAAGCTCGGTCGCGGTGTTCATCGACGGCGTCTATCGCTCGCGGTCGGGCATCGGCCTCAACGAACTCGGTGAAATCGACCGGGTCGAAGTGCTCCGCGGCCCGCAGGGCACGCTCGGCGGCCGCAACTCGTCGGCAGGCTTGATCAGCATCATCAGCAAGGCACCCAGCCTCGACCGCATCAGCGCGGGCGGCGAAGTGACCTATGGCAATTACAATTACTGGCGCCTGGCCGGGAACGTGAATGTGCCGCTCACCCAGACGATCGCGGCGCGGGTCGATGGCGTCTACGTCAAGCGCGACGGTTTCTATTACGATCCGACGAACAAGACCGACGTCAACGATCGCGACCGGTATTTCGTCCGTGGGTCGATCCTGTTCGAACCGTCGAGCGACCTGTCGGTTCGCCTGATCGCGGACTATACCCGTCGTAACGAAAAATGCTGCGGCGCGACCTATGTCGGACGGACGGTGAACCCGTCGGTCGGAACGCTCAACGAACCGCTCACGTCGGTCAACGCGGGTCTCGGCACGACCGCGAACGGCAACAACATCGTCAACGTCCTCAACGACCTGGGTCAGCCGCTGAACCGCATCAGCCGTCCCGGTTACGACCGGACGCTGTCGGTCAGCCCCGGTCGCAGCTATGCGGGGATCACCAAGGATTACGGTTTTTCGGGCCAGATCGATTATGATTTCGGCGGCGTGAAGCTGACCTCGATCACCGCCTATCGCGACTATAAGTCGGATCAGGGGTCGGACACCGATTACAGCACCGTCGATCTGCTCTACCGCGCCGCGGACGGCAATTCGTCGCGTCAGTTCAAGACGTTCACCCAGGAACTGCGCCTCAACGGCACGTTGTTCAACGGCAAGCTCGACTGGCTGGTCGGTGGCTTCTTCGCCAACGAAGACCTGACGGTGCGCGACAACCTGCGCTTCGGCACCCAATATGGCCGGTTCGCGGCGTGCCGCGTCATCTCGGGCAGCGCCTTGGCGAGCTTCTATTCGCCGACCAACACGAGCTGCATCAGCCCGACGGGCCGTGCGGTTCTCACCGGGGCGCTCGCACCCGCGGTCGCATCGCCGTTCGGCGCGGCCGGCCCCGCCATCGTGTCGGCGTTCGACCGGCTCGATGCGATCAGCGACAAGGGCACGACACTCGATATCTACAAGCAGAACAGCCGCAACTACGCGTTCTTCACGCATAACATCTTCCACGTCACCTCGACGGTCGATCTGACGCTGGGCCTGCGCTACACCAACGAGCGCAAGAAGCTGAACGCGACGTTCGGGAACGACAATACCGCCTGCGTCGCCAACCAGCAGGCGCTGAGCGGTTTCCTGGCAACGCCGCTCGCGGCGACCGCGGGTGCGATCATCGGCCTGTCGTGCCAGGGCAATTCGACGTCCGAACTCAACGGCGTCAGCATCAACGACCAGCGGAACGAGGACAAGTTCACCGGCACCGCGATCCTGTCGTGGAAGCCGATCGACGACCTGCTGCTCTACGGCAGCTATTCGCGCGGCTACAAGGCGGGCGGGTTCAACCTCGATCGTTCCGCGCTGAAGTCGCCGATCGTCTCGTTCGCCTCGGTCGGTGGCGCCCAGGCGCTGGTCAAGAACCTGCAGTTCGATCCCGAAACCGTGATGTCGTATGAAATCGGCGCGAAATATGCGACCGGTCCGTTCACGCTCAGCGCCGCGGCGTTCATCCAGGATTTCAAGAACTTCCAGCTGAACACCTTCGACGGCAGCGTCTTCATCGTCCAGAACATCAACGGGTGCAGCAGCAGCCTGAACGGTGGCGATCGCGATCAGTCGAAATTCGCGTCGGCCGCCAATTTCAACGCCGCGGCGGCAACCACGGGCGCGTGCCCGGCGGGTGCGGTCGGCTACGGCGTCCGCGCCAAGGGTGTCGAGCTTGAGGCATCGCTGGTTCCGGCCCGCGATTTCCGCGTATCGCTCGGCATGACGGTGACCGACACGGGCTATCGCGACAATCTGGTCGGCAACACCTCGGGTGCGCCGTTGAACCAGGCGTTGCGTCTCCTGCCGGGCAGCACGTTGTCGAACTCGGCGGACATCGTCGCGACCTCGTCGGTGTCGTGGACGCCGCCGATCGGCGACAGCGGCTATTCGGCGCTGTTCTACGTCGATGGCCGGATGACTAGCGACTATAACACCGGCTCGGACCTGTTCCCGCAGAAGTTCCAGGATGGCTATGCGCTGGTCAACGCGCGTATCGGTATCCGGGCACCCAACGACCGGTTCGCGCTGGAATTGTGGGGGCAGAACCTGACCAACCAGAATTACGCGCAGGTCGCGTTCAATTCGCCGTTCCAGGAAGGCGGCACGACCGCCGGTTACCAGGATCCGCAATATCCCGGTGGCCGCCAGATCTTCTCGCAGTTCCTGGCCGAACCGCGGACGTACGGCATCACGCTGCGCGGCAAGTTCTGATCTGAATATCCGACCGATCACGTCGATCGGTCGGTCCACAAAACGAGGGCCGATCCGCGGATAACGCGGGTCGGCCCTTTTTTTGGCCTTCAGGCGGTGGGGGCTTCCCACAATTCGATCGGGTTGCCGTCGGGGTCATGGAGGCGCGCGAACCGCCCCGTTTCCGGCGAATCCCACGCATCGCGCCGCTCGACCGCGATCCCGCTCGCCACCAGCGTGTCGACCAGGCCATCGAGGTCGCTGACCCGCAGGTTCAGCATCCACGCCCGATCCGCGGCGAAATAGTCGGTGTCGGCGGCAAAGGGCGCGAAGACGACGGGCCCGCCCTCGGTCCGCCATGTCCAGGGATCATCATTCCCGCCATCGGGGGAACAACCCGCGCCGATTCCCAGATGATCGCGATACCAGGCGGCGAGCGCATCGGGATCGCGGGCGCGGAAAAACAGTCCACCGATAGCCAGAACGGGCATCGTCTTTCTCCCCCTGCTTCGACGATCATCATGGCGCGGAACGACGCGGTCAGGCAAGGGTTGGAGACGCTACGCCATGGGGGACGGCCGCTGATATTCGATTCGCTCATCGTCAAGCTCGCACTGATCGGTATTTTGGGGATCGGGGCGCAATGGATCGCCTGGCGGATCAACAAACCCGCGATCGCGCTGATGCTGATCGCGGGGATCATCGCCGGGCCGGTGACGGGATTGATCGATCCGCAGCGCGATTTCGGGGCCCTCCAGCAACCGATCATCAAGCTGGCCGTGGCGGTCATCCTGTTCGAAGGCGGGCTGAGCCTGAATTTTCGCGAATTGCGCCACGCGGGCAGCGCGGTGTTGCGCCTGGTGCTGATCGGGGTGCCGGTCGGCTGGTTCCTGGGCACGATGACGGTCCATTATGCCGCGGGGCTGCCGCTCGGAATTTCCGCGCTGTTCGGCGGCATCCTGGTCGTGACCGGGCCGACCGTGATCGGGCCGATGCTGCGGACGTTGCGCGTCCCCAACCGGGTTCGCGACACGCTGAAATGGGAAGGGATCGTCAACGACCCGATCGGCGCGCTGCTCGCGGTCGCGATCTTCGCGTATATCACCTATATCGGCCCCGATCGCGATGCGGTGGCGATCACGTTCGACGTCGCCGCCGCGACGCTGGCGGCAGGCGGGCTCGGCGCGCTGCTGGGCTTTGCGATGACCAGCGCGTTCCGCCGCGGGCTGATCCCCGAATATCTGAAGGCGCCCGTGGTGCTGGTCGCGGTGATCGCGGGCTTCGTCGCGGCGGACCTGATCAAGCACGAAACCGGGCTGATCACGGTCACGCTGATGGGCGTCGTGATGGCCAACCGGCAGACCCAATCGACCGCTGCCCTGAAGCATTTCAAGGAGGATCTGGCGGTCCTCCTGATTTCCGGCGTGTTCATCATCCTGTCGGCGACGCTCGACTGGAGCGTGATCGGGCAATTCCAGGCGCGGTTCGTCGTGTTCCTGTTGCTGCTGCTGTTCGTCGTGCGACCGCTGACGGTGTTCGTCAGCCTGTCGTTCAGCAGCATGCCGTGGCGCGAACGCGTGTTCATCGCCTGGATCGCGCCGCGCGGGATCGTCGCGATCGCGGTGACCGGCCTCTTCGCGCTGCGGTTGCAGGATTTCGGGATGCGCGGCGCGGATACGTTGGTGCCGCTGGCCTTTGCGGTGGTGATCGCGACGATCTTCGCGCACGGATTCTCGGCGACGTGGCTGGCGCGGCGGCTGGGCATCCACAAGGGGAAGGGCGATGGCGTCCTGCTGATCGGGGCCAATCCCTTCACCACCGCGCTGGGGGTGGCGCTGCGCGACCTGGGGCTGGGCGTCACCGTCGCGGACACCGCCAAATTCGCGTTGCGCGCGGTGCGCAAGAAGGAATTGTCGGTCTTCAACGGCGACATCCTCGACGAGGCGACGCAGGACAGCATCGACATGGCGCAATTCCAGCAGGTGATCGCCGCGACCGACAGCGATTCGTACAACGCGCTGGTCTGCGCCGACCTGCGCCCCGAAATGGGCACCGACAAATTGACGCAGACCGGGCTCGATGAAGTGCGGCTGACGCGGGGCAGGGGGCGGGTGCTGCTGACCGAAGGGCCGACGATCGACGAATTGCAGACCCGCATCGCGGCCGGCTGGGCCTTTGCGAGGACGAAGCTGACCGACGTCTACGGATACGACCAATATCGTGATCGGCTGGCCGATCGGGGGCTGTCGGTGGCCGTGCTGAAGCCCGACAACCGCCTGTTGCTGTTTTCGACCACCGCGCGTCCGACCGCGGAAGCGGGAGACACGATCGTCAGCTTCGTCCCGCCCGATGCCCCGCCGGCCGCCAGGACGGGCGCCACGCAACTGCCCGGCTGATCGTCAGGCGGCCAGATCGAGTTTCTTGCCCGCCGCGGCTTCGAGCAATCGCTTTTCGAGGTTACGCAGCCGGGTCGGTGACATGATCCGGTCGCCGGTCAGATCGGTGAGGTAGAAGGTATCGACCGCGCGTTCGCCGAACGTCGCGACATGCGCCGAATGGAGCATCACCTTCGACTGGAACAGCGCCTGCGCCAGCTGGTTCAGCAGCGCGGGTCGGTCGCGGGCGTTCACCTCGATCACGGTGAACCGGTTTGACGCGCGATTGTCGATCAGGACATTGGGTTCGACGTGAAACGCATCGGCGCGCGTGCGCGGCGCGGGCTTGTCGCGCAGCCGCTCGTTCAGCTTGCCCCGGTTGGCCAGCGCATCCTCGATCGCGACGCGCAGCCGCTGGATCTGCGCGGTTTCGTCGAACGTGCTGCCGAACGGGTCCTGCACCAGGAAATTGTCGACGCCCATCCCGTCGCGGGTCGTGTGGATGCGCGCATCGATGATGTTGCCCCCCGCGACATGGATCGCGCCCGCGATGCGATAGAACAGCCCCGGATGATCGGTGGCGTAGATCGTGACCAGGGTCGCGCCGCGTTCGGGATAGACATGCGCGTCGATCGACAGCGGCCCATTGCCCGCCGCGGCGACGAACCGGGCGTTGTGGACCAGCACGTCGTCGGGCTCCGCGATCCAATAGGCTTCGGGAAAGCGGCTGACATAGGCGGCGAACACGTCGGGGGCCCAGCCCAGCGCCGCCGCCAGCGTTTCCTGTTTCAGCGTGATCCGTTCCTCGCGCCCGCGTTCCTTATGCCCCATCCGCAGCACTTCTTCGGCGGCCTCGTACAGATCGGACAAGAGCTGCCGTTTCCAGCTGTTCCACGTCCCCGGCCCGACCGCGCGGATATCGACGATGGTCAGCAGCAACAGCAATCTTAGGCGTTCGTGGCTTTGCACCGTCGCGGTGAAATCCAGGATCGTCTTGTAGTCCGACAGGTCGCGCTTGAACGCGACCGCGGACATCAACAGGTGATATTCGACCAGCCACGATACGGTCTCGGTTTCCGCCGCGGTCAGCCCCAGCCGCGGACAGAGCTTGCGCGCGACCGCCGCACCCAGGATCGAATGATCGCCGCCGCGCCCCTTGGCGATGTCGTGCAGCAGCACCGCGACATATAGGACGCGGCGCGACACGATCTGGTTGATGATCGCGGTGCCGATCGGGTGATCCGCCTTCAGCAACCCGCGTTCGATCCGCGACAGCAGGCCGATCGCGCGGATCGTGTGTTCGTCGACGGTATAGTGATGGTACATATCAAACTGCATCTGCGCGACGACGCGTCCGAAATCGGGCACGAAGCGGCCGAACACGCCTGCCTCGTTCATCCAGCGGAGTACCAGTTCGGGATCGCGCGGCGATGTCAGCACGTCGAGGAACAACGCGTTGGCGCGCTCGTCGCGACGGTGGGTGTCGATCAGCTTGGCATCGCGCGAGGCGGCGCGCATCGCCAGCGGGTGGATTTCCAGCCCGTGCAGGTCGGCCAGCTGGAATATCTCGACCAGCCGCACCGGATCGCGTTCGAAGAAATCGTCGGCGGGCAGCGCCAGCCGCCCGCGATCGAGCACGAACCCGTTCAGCCTGCCCGGGCGCCGCCGGATCGTCGGCAGTCCGAACCGGCTGCCCCGCGCGGCGAAGCGTTCGTCCAGATGCGCCAGGAACACGCCGGTCAGATGGCCGACCGCTTTCACCTGGAGGAAGTAATAATGCATGAAGCGTTCGACCGCGGATTTGCCCGGTCGATCCGAAAACCGCATCCGCGCCGCCAATTCGCTCTGCACGTCGAACGTCAACCGGTCCTCGGCGCGGCCCGTGATCGTGTGCAGGTGACAACGAACCGCGATCAGCCAATTGTCCGCGCGGTGGAACTGGCGATATTCCTCTTCGGTGAACAACCCGACATCGACCAGGTCGGCCGCCTGCTGCACGTTGTAGACATATTTGCCGATCCAGAAGAGCGCGTGGATGTCGCGCATCCCGCCCTTGCCCTCCTTGATATTGGGTTCGACGACATAGCGGCTGTCGCCCATCTTGACGTGGCGCGCGTCGCGTTCGGCCAGCTTGTCGGCGATGAACTGGCGGTCGGTGCCGGTCTGGACCTCCGCGGCGAAGCGGCGCGCGGCCTCTTCGTACAGATCGGTATCCCCGTTGATGTAGCGCGCCTCCAGCAAAGCGGTGCGCACGGTGATGTCGGCCTTTGCCTGCCGCACCATCTCCCCCAGCGATCGGCTGGAATGGCCGACCTTCAGCCCCAGGTCCCACAGGGTATAGAGCATCGATTCGATGACCTGTTCGGTCCACGGCGTCGGCTTGGTGGGGGTCAGGAACCCGATGTCGAGGTCCGAATAGGGCGCCATTTCCGCGCGGCCATAGCCACCGACCGCGATCAGCGTCAGCCGCTCCCCCGTCGTCCGGTTCGCGGCCGGATGGACCCGCTCGGTCACCGCCGCGAACAGGACGCGCAGCAGCTGGTCCATCAGATACGCGCCACCATTCGCCGTCTCCAGCCCGCGCGACGGGTGGGCCATCAGCCGCCGGGCGATTTCCGCCCGCCCCTGCGCCAGCGCGTCCTTCAGCAGCGCGGTCAGATCATGGCGAAAGGCCGCGCCGGTGCTGGTCAGCGCGGTGACACGGTCGGACAGCGCGCGGCGATCGACGATCGCGCGGCGCAGGGGCAAATGGTCGAAACGGCGGGGCATGGGCTGACCCTATCCGATCGTCGGGCCGATGTCGCGCGGCGCTAATCGCGCGCGAGCGCCTTCAGCCGGTATAGCGTCTCCAGCGCGTCGCGCGGGGTCAGCGCATCGATGTCGAGCAGTTCCACCTCCCGGCGGATCGCATCGCACTGTTCCGCCTGCGCCTCCTGGGCTTCCTGTGCCGCGGCGAACAGCGGCAGGTCGTCGAGCCCCGCGGCCAGCCCGCCGGTCTTCGCGCGGCCCGCCTCCAGCTTGGTCAGCACCGACTTGGCGCGTGCGACCGTCGCGGGCGGCATCCCCGCCAGCCGCGCGACCGCGATGCCGTAGCTGCGATCCGCCGGGCCGTCGGCCAGTTCGTGGAGCAGCACCAGCTCCCCTTTCCATTCGCGCGCGCGGACATGGTGGAGCGACAGCGCCTCGCACCGTTCGGCCAGCCGCGTCAGCTCGTGATAATGCGTCGCGAACAGGCAGCGGCAGCGATTATCCTCGTGGATCGCCTCGACCACCGCCCAGGCGATCGCCAGCCCGTCATAGGTCGACGTACCGCGCCCGACCTCGTCCAGGATGACGAAACTGTCGGGTGTCGCCTGCGCCAGGATCGCGGCGGTTTCGACCATTTCGACCATGAAGGTCGACCGCCCCCGCGCCAGATTGTCCGATGCGCCGACGCGGCTGAACAACCGGTCGACGATCCCCAGCGTCGCGCTGGTCGCGGGGACGTAACTGCCCGCCTGCGCCAGCACCGCGATCAACGCGTTCTGCCGCAGGAAGGTCGATTTGCCGCCCATGTTCGGCCCCGTCACCAGCCACAGCCGCGATTCGGGCGACAGCGAACAATCATTCGCGACGAACCGGTCGCCCCCGCGTGCCACTGCTGCCTCGACGACGGGATGCCGCCCGCCGACGATGTCGAAACACGGGCGTTCCGCCAGCCTCGGGCGGGCCCAGCCGCCCTCTACCGCGCGATCCGCCAGCGCGGCGGCGACGTCGAGCCGGGCGAGCGCGTCCGCGGTCGCGGCGATCGCCTCCCGGCTCGCCAGCGTCGTCGCGATCAGCTCTTCGAGATGCGCCGCCTCCGCTGCCAGCGCATGCGCACCCGCCTGCGACACGCGGGTCGCGACATCGTGGAGCACGGGCGTGTTGAACCGCACGACGCCGGCCAGCGTCTGGCGATGCGTGAACCCGCTGTCCGGCTGCATCAGCGTATCGGCGGATCGCGCGGGCACCTCGACATGATAGCCGAGCACGTTGTTGTGGCGGATCTTCAGCGTCGCGATCCCGGTCGACGCGCGGAATTCCGCCTCCAGCGCGGCGATCGCGCGCCTGCCGCCCGCGCCCGTGTCGCGCAGGTCGTCGAGCGCGGCGTCATAGCCCGCCGCGATATAGCCGCCATCGCCCGCCTCGATCGGGGGGGCGGGGACGAGCGCGCGTTTGAGCAGGTCGATCAGCGCGCCATGACCCGTCAGCCGCGGCAGCAGCGCAGCGAGCAGCTGGCCCCCCGCGTCCTGCGCCAATCGTTCGCGCAGCAGCCATGCGCCGTCCAGCCCGTCGCGCACCTGTGCCACGTCGCGCGGCGACCCGCGCCCCGCCGCGATCCGCCCGATCGCGCGGCCGATATCGGGCAGCGCGCGCAACGCGGTGCGCAGCCGTTCGCGCGCGGCATCGTCGTCGTGAAATTGCGCGATCAGGTCGAGTCGTGCCTCGATCGCGTCGCGGTCCATCAACGGCGCGCCGATATCGGCGGCGAGCAGCCGCGCGCCTGCACCCGTCACCGTCCGGTCGACGCAATCGAGCAGGCTGCCCTTGCGCTGGCCATTGGCGGTCTGCGTCAGTTCCAGGCTGTCGCGGGTCGCGGCATCGATCGCCATCGTGTCGGCGGCGCGGGTCAGGGCAGGGGGCCGCAGGAACGGCATCGCCCCCTTCGCATTGTGATCGAGATAGGCGATCAAGCCCCCCGCCGCGGCCAGGCCTGGGCGCGTGAAATGGCCGAAGCCGTCGAGCGTCGCGACCCCGAACAACCGCCGCAGCCGCGCCTCGCCCGCGCCGCTGTCGAAATCGGCGCGCGGGCGCAGCGTCGTCGCCGCCGCGGTCAGATCGCCCGTGTCCGACGCGACCACCTCCGCCGCGCCCAGCCGCGCAAGTTCCGCGCCCAGCGCGTCGATCGGGCAATCGATCACGACGAACCGCCCCGTCGAGACATCCGCCGCCGCCAGCGCGACACCGCCCGCCGCCTCGCCGATCGCGACGCACCAATTGTCGGTACGCGCATCGAGCAGCGCTTCCTCGGTCAGCGTGCCCGCGGTCACGACGCGGACGATCGCGCGGTTGACCAGTGCCTTGCTTCCGCGCGCTTTGCGGGCCGCCTCGGGGCTTTCGGTCTGTTCGGCGATCGCGACGCGATGGCCCGCCTTGATCAGCCGCTGGAGATACCCCGTCGCGGCATGGACGGGGACGCCGCACATCGGGATCTTCGTCCCCTCATGCTCGCCCCGAGCGGTCAGCGCGATGTCGAGCACCTGCGCCGCGATCCGCGCGTCGTCGAAGAACAATTCGAAGAAATCGCCCATCCGATAGAAAAGCAGGCAATCCGCCGCCTCCGCCTTCAGGCCGAGATATTGCGCCATCATCGGGGTGGGGGCAGCGGTGGACATCCCCGCCTGATACGCGGGACGCCGCGCGGTTCAAGCGTTGCGAGTAGACGGCGTCCCGAAACGCGCGGGTTCGCTCAGCCCGCCAGCCGGTGATTCCCGTTCAGCATTGCGAAGGTCTTGTCATACCGCCCCTCGGCTTCCGCGTTGCGCAGCAGCTTGACCTTCTCGACCAATATCTCCGGCCCCGTCGGATTCGCCTCGATCAGCGCCATCACCTCGTCGATGAACGCATCGAGCGGCATCGCGTTCGGGTCCTCGGCCTGACCGGGCATCAGGTCGGTCGCGACCTGTGGCGGGACCAGCTCGATCACGTCGATCCCGCACGGCTCCAACTGCGTCCGCAACGATTGCGACCAGCTGTGGATCGCCGCCTTCGTCGCGCAATAGGTCGGCGTATAGACCAATGGCAGCGACGCCAGCCCTGACGATACCGTCATGATCGTCGCGTGATCCTGCGCCTTCAACTGCGGCAACAGCGCCGCGGTCAGCCGGATCGGGCCGAGCAGGTTGGTCGCGATCGTCGCCTCTGCGCTGGTCAGGTCGTATGAGTCGGCAGTCATGTCCTCCGCCTGCATGATGCCTGCATTATGGACCACGACGTTCATCGCCGGATGATCGCGCGCCAGCGTGGCGGCAGCGGCGGCGATCGATTCCGGGTCGGCGACGTCCAGTTCGATCCAGTCCAGGCCATCGCGCCCGTCGCACAGCGCCGCCAGCGGTTCGGTGCGGCGACCGGCGACGATGATCCGGTTGCCGCGCGTGTGCAGCGCCTCGGCCAGCGCGCGTCCGATCCCGCTGCCGCCGCCGGTGATCAGGATGGTGTTGCCGTCGATCTGCATGCGCTGGTGTCCTTCGAATGATTGCTGGGCCAAGCGATCGGGCACGGCGACGGTTCCCATTCGGGTCCCCGATGCCTAAGGCGATGCTGATTCACTGCCCCGGGGACCCATCGTTATGGCCGACACGCAATTTTCCGATCGCGAAGCGCTTCTGTTCCATTCGGAAGGGCGTCCGGGCAAGATCGAGATCGTCGCGACCAAGCCGATGGCGACCCAGCGCGATCTGGCGCTGGCCTATTCGCCCGGCGTCGCGGTGCCGGTGCAGGCGATCGCGGACGATCCCGCCACCGCCTATGACTATACCGCCAAGGGCAATCTGGTCGGCGTGATCTCGAACGGCACCGCGATCCTGGGGATGGGCAACCTCGGCGCGCTGGCATCGAAGCCGGTGATGGAGGGCAAGGCGGTCCTGTTCAAACGCTTCGCCGATGTCGATGCGATCGATATCGAGCTCAAGACCGAGGATGTCGACCGGTTCATCGATGCGGTCGAGCTGATGGAGCCGACGTTCGGGGGCATCAACCTTGAGGATATCAAGGCACCCGAATGCTTCATCATCGAACAGACGCTGCGCGAACGGATGAACATCCCAGTCTTCCACGACGACCAGCACGGCACCGCGATCATCTGCGCGGCGGGGCTGATCAACGCGTGCCTGCTGACCGGGCGTCGGCTCGACGAGATCAAGATGGTCGTCAACGGCGCGGGCGCGGCGGCGATCGCCTGCACCGAATTGATGAAGGCGATGGGTGTCCGCCACGACCACGTCATCATGTGCGACCGGACGGGCGTGATCTATCAGGGTCGCGACGACGTCAACCAATGGCAATCGGCGCACGCCGCGGTCACCGAAACGCGGACGCTGAAGGAGGCGCTGGTCGGCGCCGACGTGTTCCTCGGCCTGTCGGCGGCGGGCGCGCTCAAGGGCGACATGGTGGTCGAGATGAACAAGGCCCCGATCATCTTCGCGATGGCCAATCCGGTGCCTGAAATCCTGCCCGAAGAGGCCAAGACCGTCCGCCCCGATGCGATCATCGCGACGGGCCGGTCGGATTATCCGAACCAGGTCAACAACGTGCTCGGCTTCCCCTTCATCTTCCGCGGCGCGCTCGACGTGCGCGCGACGGGGATCAACGATGCGATGAAGATCGCCGCCGCCAACGCGATCGCCGAACTGGCGCGCGAACGCGTGCCGGAGGAAGTGGCGGAAGCCTATGGCGTCAGCCACCATTTCGGTCCCGATTACATCATTCCCGCCCCCTTCGACCCGCGGCTGATGGAGAATGTCTCGATCGCGGTGGCGAAGGCGGCGATGGACACCGGGCTCGCGACCAAGCCGATCCTCGACCTGGAGGCGTATCGCCAGACGCTGCGCGGGCGGCTGAACCCCACCAATTCGGTGCTGACGCTCGCCTATGAAGGCGCGCGCGCGCGCCCGAAGCGGGTGTTGTTCGCGGAGGGCGAGGAAGAGGTCGTGCTGCGCGCCGCGATCCAGTTCCGCGAAGGCGGGTACGGCACCCCGGTGCTGGTCGGGCGCGACGACGTTCCCGACCGATTGCGCGCGCTCGGCGTCGCCGATCCCGAAACCTACGAACTCCACAACAGCCGCACCTCGACCCTGGTCCCGAAAATGGTCGATTTCCTTTACGGGCGGCTCCAGCGGCGCGGCTATCTGCGCCGCGATTGCGAACGGATGATCAACCAGGATCGCAACATCTTCGGCGCGGTGATGCTCCAGCTCGGCGAAGCCGATGTGATGATCACCGGCGTCACCCGCACCTATGCGCAGACGACCCGCGAACTGCGCCGCGTGATCGATCCGGAACCCGGGCGCACCCCGTTCGGCATCCACATCCTCGTCGGGCAGAGCCACACCGTCTTCATCGCCGACACGACAGTCAACGAACGGCCCAATGCGACCGAACTCGCCGATATCGCCGAACAGACCGCGCAGGTTGCGCGGCGGATGGGGCATGAACCGCGCGTCGCCTTTCTCAGCTATTCGAACTTCGGCAATCCGGAGGGGAAGTGGCTCGAAAGCATGCGCGATGCGGTGCTCGAACTCGACCGGCGTCAGGTCGGGTTCGAATATGAAGGCGAAATGGCCCCCGATGTCGCGCTCAACCCGCGCCAGCTCGCCAATTATCCCTTCGCGCGGCTGTCGGGTCCGGCGAACATCCTGATCATGCCGGGGCTCCAGAGCGCGAACATCTCGGCCAAGCTACTTCGCGAACTGGGCGGCGACGACATGATCGGGCCGATGCTGATCGGGATGGAAAAACCCGTCCAGATCGCGCCGATGACCTCGACAGCGGGCGATCTGGTGACGCTCGCCGTGCTGGCCGCGGGCGGGATAGCTCGATAACGGACCAATCCCGCCTTGACGCCCCCTGCGACATGGCCGCAATTTCGACCTGACACCGATGGTGTCGGGTTGGTTGCGTTGCGTCACATGGTCGGGGGGACAGGCAATGCGATGGACGGCGGGGATATGTGCGGGCGCGGTGTTGGTATCGGGCTGCGGCGGGATCAATCGACTGCGTACCGATATTTCCGCAAAGCCGGCGCGGACGGGCGGCGAAGAAATGGCGCTCGTTCAGAACCTGCGCTTGGCCTATGTGTCGGCGGCGACGTGTGACCGGACGGTGCCGATCAGCGATTGCCGCCGGTTTTCGACCAGTCTGGATTCAACCGCACTCCGGCATTTCGTCGACGCGGGGATGACGCTGTCGGATTATTATTGCGACGGTTTTTTCCGGGCGGCCAACGCCTCGGCCCGCCAGCGGCGGTTCGGTCGCAACGTGTCGAACGATGTCGGCGGCGCGATTGCGACCGTGTTGGGTCTGGCCAGGGCGTCGTCGGGTGTGGTCGGCGGGGTCGCCGCGGGTTTCAGCTTCGCAGACAGCGGCTTTCGTAATTATGATGAAAGCTTCATGGTCGACGCCGACCTGTCGAAGATGCGTCGACTGGTGCTGTCGGCGCAGGACAATATGAAGATCGGAATCAACGCCAACCCTCCCGAAACCATCTTTGCCGCCGAATCGAAGATCATCCGCTACGCTGGCCTGTGCTCGTTTCTGGGCATGCAGGATTTGCTGAACGAATCGGTCGGGGAAAAGACCCGCAAGATCGACGCCGATAACCTGGCCAGGACGCCAAGCGTGGATGGCCTCCCCGCGGTGCCCACCGCGGTGCCCGTTCAGCCAGTGCCAGCTGACCCGGCGATGACGCCCGTGATCGAACCGGTGCCCGCACCGGCACCGGCACCGCAACCGTCGCCCGGTTGATCCAGGTCAGCACCGGTACAGCTTTGCCCGGCTACAGCTGGCTGATGCCGACGTTGTCCGACCTGGGCGGGCATCAGCCGATGCTGATCGCCATTGCCGTCGTTTTCCTGATTCTCGTCCTCGGGCGCCGGATTCCGGTGCTCGGGCGGTTGATCTCGCTCGTCATGACGCTCGCGCTCGCGGCGGTGCTGGTGTTTCTGGTGCAGCAGCAGGAACGGTTCAACCCGATGATCGGCCAGATCGCCCAGCGGCTGCATCTGACCACGCCGCAACAGGTCGTTGGTAAGGAGACGCGCGTGCCGATGGCGCGCGACGGGCATTTCTGGGTCCGTGTCGATCTCAACGGCGTCGAACGGCGGATGCTGGTCGACAGCGGCGCGACGATCACCGCGCTGTCGAGCGAGACCGCGGCGGCGGCGGGGCTGACGACGCGGGTCGAACCCTTTCCGATGCTGATCCGTACCGCCAACGGCACCGTGCCCGCGCGTACCGCCACCGTGCCGACGTTGCGCATCGGTAACGTCGTCGCGCGCGACCTGCCCGTCGTCGTCTCACCCGCGTTCGGCGAGATGAACGTCGTGGGCATGAACTTCCTGTCGCGGCTGAAGGGGTGGCGGGTCGAGGAGGGGATTTTGGTCCTCACCCCGCACCACCCGCAAGCATCGTGACGCGACGCCGCGTCAGGCGTCGATCGATGACCCCAGCGACGCGTTGACCAGCCCGCCGTCGACGACCAGCGTATCGCCGACGACATAATCGCTCGCACGGCTGGCGAGGAAGATCGCGGCGCCCGCCATATCCTCGTCGGTGCCGATCCGGCGCATCGGAATCCGCTTGGCGACCGCATCGCCATGATCGCGCGCGGCCTTGTTCATCTCGCTGGCGAACGCGCCGGGGGCAAGGCTGGTGCAGATGATCGCATCCTCGATCAGTCGCGCCGCCATCCGCTTCGTCAGATAGATCAGCGCCGATTTGGACGCGTGATAGCTGTACGTCTCCCACGGATTGAGCCGCAGGCCGTCGATCGAGGTGATGTTGATGACCTTCGACGGGGCGTCATAGGATGACCGCGCCTTCAGCAATCCGTGGAGCGCCTGCGTCAGGAAGAACGGCGACTTCACGTTGAGGTCCATCACCTTGTCCCAGCCGCTTTCGGGAAATTCCTCGAACGGCACGCCCCAGGCGGCACCGGCGTTGTTGACCAGGATGTCGAGATGATCCTCATGCTCGGCCAGTTTGGCGGCGAGCGCCTTGCACCCGTCGACGGTCGACACGTCCATCGGCAGCGCGATGCAATTGGGGCCGAGTTCGGCGGCGGTTTCCTCGCAGGCGGGCACCTTGCGCGACGAGATATAGACCTTGGCGCCCTGCGCGATATAGCCCGCCGCGATCATCTTGCCGATGCCGCGCGATCCGCCGGTGATGAGGGCGATCTTGCCGTCGAGGCGGAAGAAGTTGCTCGTGTCCATGTGTCTCTCCTGAATGAATGGGTCAGCCCCGGGGCGTCCCGGGCGACGCGTGGCGCGATCAGCCGCCGCGCTTCAGCGTTTCGCGCGCGATGATGATCTGCTGGATCTGGCTGGTGCCTTCGTAGATGCGGAACAGCCGCACGTCGCGATACAGCCGCTCGATCCCGTAATCGGCGATATAGCCAGCGCCGCCATAGATCTGGACCGCCTTGTCGGCGACACGCCCGACCATTTCCGATGCGAAATATTTGGCCGCCGCGCTTTCCAGCACGACATCCTCGCCCGCGTCCTTTTTCGCCGCGGTGTCGATCACCAGCGCACGCGCGGCGAGCGCTTCGGTCTTCATGTCGGCGATCATGCCCTGGATCAGCTGGTGCTCGGCGATCGGCTTGCCGAACTGGTGGCGTTCGCTGGCATAGGCGACGCTGTCGGCGATCAGCCGTTCGGCGACCCCGACGCACACCGCGCTGATGTGGAGCCGCCCGCGGTCGAGCACGCGCATCGCGATCTTGAAGCCTTCGCCCTCCGCGCCCAGCCGGTTGGCGGCGGGGACGGGGACGTCATCGAAATTGACGTCGGCGACCTTCGCGCCCTTTTGCCCCATCTTCTTTTCGGGTTCGCCGATCGACACGCCGGGCAGGTCGCGCGGGACCAGGAAGGCGGAGACGCCGCGCGCACCCTTGTCGTCGCTGGTCCGCGCCATGACGGTGAACAGGTCGGCGCGATCGGCGTTGGTGATATAGCGTTTGGTGCCGCTCAGCCGATAGACGTCGCCATCCCTGACCGCGCGTGTCTTTACCGCACCCGAATCGCTGCCGACATCGGGCTCGGTCAGGGCAAAGCTCGTGACGATCTCCCCGCTCGCGATCCGCGGCAGCCACATGGTCTTCTGGTCGTCATTGCCCGACATCACGAGGCCCTGGCTGCCGATCCCGACGTTGGTGCCGAAGCTCGACCGGAAGGCGGGCGTCGTGCGCCCCATTTCAAACGCGACGCGGCATTCCTCGCTCATCGTCAGGCCCAGCCCGCCATATTCCTCCGCGATCGACAGGCCGTACAGCCCCATGTCCTTCATCTCCGCGATCACGTCGGCGGGGATCGCATCGTCGGCCTCGACCTGCGCCTCAAGCGGGCGCAACCGTTCGCTGACGAACCGGCGCAGCGTGTCGATCAACGCGTCGAAGGTTTCGGGGTCGAGGGCCATCATCTCTCCTTTGCCGTGCCCGCGCGGGTCGGCGTCCAGCCATCCATCGCGCGTGCCGAGCCCTAGCCCAGCTGCGGTTGGCGGACAAACCGGTTTTTCTAACCGACGGTCATTGACCGGGTGAACCCCCATACTATGCTGTCCAAAATCATAAAACGTGGAGAGTATGATGCGGTTGACGGGAAAGCGCGCGGTCGTGACCGGCGGCGCATCGGGAATCGGGCGCGCGACCGCGCTGCGCTTCGTCGCGGAGGGCGCCGACGTGCTGATCGGCGACATCGACGCGGCGGCGGGAACCGCGCTGGCCGACGAATCGAACGGGCGGATCAGCTTCCGCCACACCGACGTCACCGACGCCGCCGCGATCGAATCGCTGATGCAGCAATGCCATGACGGCGGCGGGCTCGACATCGTCTTCAACAATGCCGGTGCCGGCGGCGCGGCGGAGCCGATCGACGAAATTGCGCCCGATGATTGGGACCGGACGATGGCGTTGCTGCTGCGGTCGGTCGCGCTCGGCATCCGCTACGCCGCACCGCTGATGGCGCAGCGCGGGGGCGGGGCGATCATCAACACCTCCAGCGTTTCGGCATTGGGGACGGGCTATGCGCCGACCGCTTATTCGACCGCGAAGGCGGGCGTCCTCCACCTGACGAAGCTGGCCGCCGCCAATCTCGCCAAGGATCATATCCGCGTCAACGCGGTCGTGCCCGGCTTCATCACGACGAATATCTTCACCAGCCATCTCGACCTGCCGACCGCCCAGCGGGGGCAGGCGAACGCGATGATCGCCGCCGCCGCCGCGCATGCGCAGCCGATCCAGCGGGCGGGCGCGTCCGAAGATATCGCCGCCGCGGTCGCGTTTCTGGCCAGCGACGATGCCTCGTTCGTCACCGGCACCCATATTCTGGTCGACGGCGGGCTGACGATCGGGACCCGCGCCAGCTGGGATCCGACGCAGCCCTCGCTCCTCACCGCGCTCGACGCGTTCAAGTGACCGCCGCCCCGGCTGTCGCGGACGCGGCCGTCGCGATGCCGCCCGCGCGGCGGCTCGCGGCCCCGGTCACCCTGGCCTATGGCTTCGGATCGGTCGCCTATGGGGTGAAGGATGCGGGCTTCGGCACGTTCCTGCTGATTTTCTACAACCAGGTCGTCGGTGTCGATCCGGGGACGGTCGGCCTCGTCATCATGGCCGCGTTGGTCCTCGACGCCTTCGTCGATCCGGCGGTCGGGCTGTTGTCCGACCGGACGCGGAGCAGCTGGGGGCGGCGGCATCCGTGGATGTATGCCTCCGCGCTGCCGATCGCGGTCGGGTGGCTGCTGCTGTGGAACCCGCCCGCCAGCCTGACCGAACCGATGAAGCTGATCTGGCTGTTCGTCACCGCGGTCATCGTGCGCAGCGCGGTCAGCGCGTATGAAGTGCCCAGCCAGGCGCTGACCCCCGAATTGACGCAGGATTACGACGAGCGCACCCGGATCACCGCCTATCGTTACCTGTTCGGGTGGATCGGCGGGCTGTCGATCCTGCTGCTCGCCTATCGCGTCTTCCTCGTCCCCTCGGCGCGCTATCCCAACGGGTTGCTCAACGCCGACGGTTACCACCATCTCGCCTATGCCTCGGCGGGGCTGATGCTGCTCGCGATCCTCGTCTCCGCGCTGGGGACGCATCGCGAGATCGGGCGGCTGCCCAAGGTCGCGGTCGCGGCGCAGACCTTCGGGGAGACGATGCGCGACCTGGGCGAAACCGTCCACAACCGCGGTTTCGTCGTCCTGATGCTGGCGGGCGTGTGCGCCTATACCAATCAGGGGATCGGCTATGCGCTGTCGACCTATTTCTACAATTACGTCTGGCAGTTGAAGCCATGGGCGTTGGGGCTGTTGCCGTTCGCGCTGTTCGTCGGGGCGGGGGCGGCGTTCATCGTCGCGCCGCGGGTCGGACGGCGGACCAGCAAGGGGCCGGCCGCCTGCGCCTTCGTACTGGCCGCGCTGGTGTTCCAGAGCGCGCCCTATCTGTTGCGCTTCGCCGACTTGCTGCCGCCGATCGGCACGACCCGCCTCGTCGCGACGCTCTATGCGTTCTTCGCGATGTCGACGATGCTCAGCGTGTCGTCGTTCATCCTCGGCGCGTCGATGATGGCCGATGTCGTCGAGGAATCGCAATCGCGCACGGGCCGCCGCAACGAAGGCGTCTTCTTCGCCGGATCCTTCTTCGTCCAGAAATGCACCTCCGGCGTCGGCATCGCCGCGGCGGGCGTGGTGCTGACGCTGGCGCAGTTTCCCAAGAACGCGCTGGCGGGCACCGTCGCGATCGGAACGCTCGACCGGCTGACGCTCTTGTACCTGTGCATCTACGCAGGCTTCGCGCTCGTCGCGGCGTTCCTGTTCACCCGTTTCCCGTTCGGGCGGCGCGAACATGAGGAACGACTGGTCCGGCTGGCGACCGTCGCAACGCTCGACGCCGGGGCGCCGAAGCCCTGATTCGAGGCGATTTTCGGTCGAAAACGACCGAATAGGTCAGGGTTGCGCCCTCGCTTCGTCGCACGACGAGCGGTTCATCGGCGGGCGAACACCGCTCAGCTGAAAAGGTTCCCGCGGCATTTGGTGATTGCGGAACCCTCGTCTAGCCCGAACTGGACAAACGGGTTTCAGACCGGGGGGTCAAGATGACGTTCAAGCAGTTTACAGCGCGATTCGCGCTGGTGGTTTCATGCATCCTCGCCACAGCGGCACCGGCCTCGGCCCGGTTCTGGCAATGCGCCCCCTATGCCCGTGAGATTTCGGGCGTCGACATCCACGGCAATGCCAACACCTGGTGGGGCCAGGCCGCGGGCAAATACCAGCGTGGTGCATCGCCCAAGGTCGGCGCGGTCATGGCGTTCGAATCGACCAGCCGGATGCGCGTCGGCCATGTCGCGATGGTGTCGAAGATCGTCAGCGACCGCGAAGTCCTGTTGACCCACGCCAACTGGTCGCGCCGCGGCGGGATCGAAACCGATGTCCGCGCAATCGACGTGTCCGCAGCGGGCGACTGGAGCGAAGTGAAGGTCTGGTTCGGTCCGCTCGGCGGGCTCGGCACCTCGGCCTATCCGATCAAGGGCTTCATCTACGCCGACGGCGCACCCCACACCGATCGTGCAACCGACGACGTCGCGCCGCTGCCCACCGCGACGATCATCGCGACCTCCGCTACCGTCCCTGTCGTACCGGTCGCGGGTAACTGAGCGACTGCTGCCGATCAGCTAGTTGGGAGCGGTCGAAAGATACGCTTGCCACCCGTCACGCCCGGTTCAAGGCCGGGGTGACGAAAACCGGGCAAAGCCGACGCTTCACCGGGCGCCCGGTTGACCCGCCACCCCAAAGTCCCGCGCTGCCATTCAGACCTTGGGTTTGAACGTCATCGACACGCCGTTCATGCAATAACGCTTGCCCGTCGGCTTCGGGCCGTCGTCGAACACATGGCCCTGATGCCCCCCGCATCGCGCGCAGTGGATTTCGGTTCGCGCCATCAGCATCGACCGGTCGGTCTTCGATCCCACCGCGCCCTTGATCGGCGCCCAGAAGCTGGGCCAGCCGGTGCCGCTGTCGAACTTGGTCGTCGACGAATACAGCGCGTTGTCGCACCCCTTGCAGTGGAAGATGCCGGCGCGATGTTCGTCGTTGAGTGGGCTGGAATAGGGGCGTTCGGTCGATTCCTCGCGCAGCACGGCATAGGCGGCGGGGCCGAGCTGTGCCTTCCACTGCGCGGGGGTCTTGGTCACGGGATAGCGTTCGGCGGCGGCGTTCGCGGGCGCACTGCGGCATCCCCACAGCGCGACACCCGCGGCGGCGGTGCCGGTCAGCGCAAGAAAGGATCGGCGGTCGGGGATCATCGGAATTCTCCTTGTCGGCAATGATATAGATACGGATCAATGCCGCGAAAGGTGACGGAACCGCGCAAATTTTCATGCGCTGTATGCGGCATGACCTTCACCCAGCTCGATCCGCCGCTTCCGGTTCATGTCCTCGACAAGGGGCCGGGCTTCGCCATCGCCGTGATCGACTATGGCCAGGAACATAACCTGATCTGGGTCACCGCGATCGACGAGACCGGGGAAATCTGGTGCGCGCCCAACCCCCGGGTGCGGATGCAGCCGAACTGGACGATGGGACGCCGCAAATCGCCCGCGAACGTCGCGCGCGACGCGGGGGATTGTTCGGGCACGACGGTCGCGGTGACCGCGGAGACGATCAAGCCGAATTGAGCGGTCAGCCGGTCGTCACGATATCGGCCCCCAGCACCGGCTGGAGACGAGGGCCATCACGCCCCGCCGACAGCCAGCACCCTGAACCCGGACAAGCTCAATATTTGGTGATTTCGACCGGCAACGATCGATAACCATGGACGAAACAGGCCGCGACCCGCGTCGCCGGGCCGGTGACGTTGACCCGCATCCGCCGCTTCGCCATTTCCTCGAGCAGGATCGCGATCTGCATTTCGGCCAGCCGGGCGCCCACGCAGCGGTGGATGCCGTGACCGAAGGCCAGATGCCGCCGGGCGTTGGGTCGATCGACGACGATCTGGTCGGCATCGTCGCCAAACACGCTGCGATCGCGGTTCGCCGAGATATACCATAGCGCCAGCTTGTCGCCTTCGCGGATCTGCTGCCCCATCAATTCGGTATCCGCGGTGGCGGTGCGGCGCATGTGCGACAAGGGCGTCTGCCAGCGGATCAGTTCGCTCACCGTGTTGGGGATCAGTCCCGGATCGGCTTCCAGCTTCGCGCGCTGGTCGGGGAATTGGTCGAGGCCATAGGCCATCGCCGACATCGTGTTGCGGGTCGTGTCGTTGCCGCCGACGATCAGCAGGATCAGGTTCCCAATGAATTCATGCGGGTCCATATGGCTCATCGCATCCGAATGGATCATCATGCTGATGAGGTCGGGGGTCTGCGGCTTGTCGAGTTTCTGGTTCCACAGATTCTGGAAATAGGCCCCGCATTCGAACATATATTCCAGCCGCTTGATCCGCGACGGCTCGTCCTTCACCAGTTCGATATCACCCGCCCAATCGGACCAGAAGGTCAGCTTGCGCCGGTCTTCCCACGGAAAATCGAACAGGATCGCCAGCATCTGGGTCGTCAGTTCGACCGACACGGTGTCGACCCAGTCGAACGGCGTGTTCCATGGCAGGCTGTCGAGGATGTCCGCCGTCCGCCGCCGGATATCGTCGGACATCCGCGTCATTTCTGACGGGGTGAAGGCGGGCGCGACGGTGCGGCGCTGGCCAGTATGGACCGGGCGGTCGCGCGCGATGAACATCGGCATCCGTACGTCGCGTTCGGGCAGGAAATCGGCCAGCGTGATCCCGCCCGCTTCGGACGAATACAGGTCGGGCAGCGATTCGACCTCGACGATCGGCTTATACGTCGACACCGACCAATAGGGGCCGAAGTCCGACTGCTCGACCTTGTGGACGGGCGCTTCGGCGCGCAGTCGCTCGAACGGCGCCTGCCACCGGTCCTCGGCGTAAAGTTCGGCGCGGCTCACGTCGAGCGGATCGACCGCGGCTGTGTTGATCGCTGCTGTCGCCAGGGTGGCCATGATCATCTCTCCTTTTTCCGGTAGGATCGACTTCACTGACACTCATGTCAATTGGCTTTGGCATGCCGCGCGCGGCGCCGCCAGAACGGTCGGGCGCTTCCCGACTGCAACACCCCGCGGCGGAACAGCCGCGCGCCGACGCTGATGAAGATCGTCACCCACAGCAATTGCCACGCCAGCGCCGCGACATGCGGCCATAATCCCGGCGAATTGGCTGCATGCCCCGCCATCGCAAAGGGCGACGACAGCGGGAACACCTCGGCCACCGTCGCCAGCCATGTCCCCGGATGCGACGCCGCGGCGGTGGCCAGCCCGAACATCGCGACCTGGATGATCGTGATCGGCAACGACAGCATCTGGATTTCGCGCATCGTCGATGCCTGCGCACCGACGCCGAGAAATACCGAACCCAACAACAGATACGCCATCGTGAAATAGGCGCCGAACAGTATCACGAACGTCGGCAGCCCGACCGCGGGCACGATCTCCGCCAGCGCCGCGGCGGCGCCGGGGGGCAGCAGCGCACCGATCTGTCCGACGACGGTGCCCCAGAATCCGACGAACAGCACCGCGACCCCGAACATCCCGACCAGCTTGCCCAGGAACACCGATTCCAGCGGCACCGCGGCGGCGAGCACCTCGATCACCTTGTTGTTGCGCTCCTCCGCCATCGTGCCGACGACCTGCCCCGACAGGAACAGCGTCAGAAAGAAGATGCCGAACACCGCGAAGAACGCCGACTGATGCTGCCCGCTTGCCGACGGGGTGTCGCGCACCACCTGGCGTTTGGTGGCGA
>Ga0206131_10000833_pt1 | contig 41219 bp, 36 predicted proteins | sample Helgoland_Spring_FD_148636 | JGI IMG/M metagenome (GOLD analysis project Ga0206131, IMG submission 148636) | Pelagic subsurface seawater microbial communities from Kabeltonne, Helgoland, North Sea - Helgoland_Spring_Bloom_20160517_1 | ecosystem: Environmental > Aquatic > Marine > Epipelagic ... | reverse complement strand
GACCTGTTTTCTCGTACCAATATTGTAGCGACTCAAGGAGTTCATCTAACGGGAAATTACCACAAAAAGGCATGATCGACTCTCGTACCTCTTGAATGGCAGAGTGCAAGGACAAAGCAAGGTTAAATTTTACTTCATCGTCAGCCATTTTTCTGATCATCTTTGGAATTCCAGATGTTGACAAAGTGATGCGTCGCGGCGACATCTGTAGGCCCTTTTCTCCCGTAATTTTATCTATAGCGGCGATAACATTTTTGTAATTCATTAATGGCTCTCCCATGCCCATAAAAACGATATTCGATAATTTACGACCATAATATTCTTGACTTTGTTGGTCAATAGCAACCACTTGATCAAAAATTTCATCTGGATTCAAATTACGCATCCGCTTGAGTTTGGCAGTTGCACAAAATTCACAATTCAGGCTACATCCAACCTGACTAGAGACGCAGGCTGTAGTTCTTTTTGGGGTCGGAATAAGAACCGATTCCACAATCAAATCGTCATGCAAAGTCACGGCATTTTTAATAGTACCATCTTTACTTCTTTGCATACGGTTGATTGCAATATGATTGATGGAAAAATGTTGATCGAGCAACTGTCTTAGAGACAGTGATAAATTAGTCATATCGTCAAAGTGATGAGCGCCCTTTTGCCACAGCCACTCAAAGACCTGGTCACCTCTAAAAGGTTTTTCACCATTTTCGACAAAAAAGGCTCGCAATGCTTGCTGATCTATAGATCTGATATCTTTCTTTGGGCTTATCGGCATGGCATAAAAAAGCCTCGCAATGCGAGGCCTTGAATTAAATGATTAGCATGGCATCACCGTAGGAGTAGAATTTATATTTCTCCTTAACGGCTTCTTTATAGGCTCTTTTGATAAAATCATGCCCGGCAAATGCTGAGGCCATCATGATTAGTGTTGATTTTGGCATATGGAAATTCGTAATCATTGAATTTGCAATACTAAAATCGTATGGTGGAAAAATAAATTTATTAGTCCAACCGGCATATTCGTTTAACAATCCTTGGGATGAGACTGAGCTTTCGACAGCTCTCATGGCAGTAGTTCCAACGGCACAAATACGACGCTTTTTTGAAATAGCTGTGTTTACAATTTCAGTGGCCTGTGTATCAACTATGATTTCTTCGCTATCCATTTTATGCTTCGACAAATCTTCGACCTCAACCGGATTAAATGTCCCTAGGCCAACATGTAAAGTGATTTCAGCAAAGTTAATTCCCTTAATTTCAAGACGTTTCAAAAGATGTTTAGAAAAATGCAACCCCGCTGTTGGTGCGGCCACAGCGCCTTCATGTTTTGCATAGATGGTTTGATACCGTTCTTCATCATCCTTATTTACCTCGCGTTTGATGTATTTTGGAAGTGGCGTCTCTCCAAGCTCAGAAAGTTTTTTCCGAAATTCGTGATAATAATCATCATACAAAAAACGTAAAGTTCTACCTCTAGAGGTGGTATTGTCAATAACCTCAGCTACTAAGGACTCGTCATCGCCAAAGTAGAGTTTATTGCCTATTCTAATTTTTCGCGCAGGATCAACGAGCACATCCCACAAACGCTGTTCTTTATTGAGTTCTCGAAGCAAAAATACTTCAATTTTAGCACCTGTTTTCTCTTTGTTCCCATGAAGACGGGCAGGAAAAACTTTGGTGTTATTAAGAATCATCACATCGTCATCTTCAAAATAATCGATCAGATCTTTAAATTGTTTATGTTCAATGGTTTGATCTTTTCTATTGAGAACCATAAGGCGCGATTCGTCTCTGTTTTCTGCTGGATGTTCGGCCAATAAATCTTCTGGAAGATCAAAATTAAAGTGAGATAATTTCATAGAATTTGATTAAAGAACGGCAAATATACAATTTGACAAGGGGGCATGTCAAGGAAACAAGCATATATTTAAAAAACCTCCCATTTTAAGCCGATACGTTGAAAGTCTTGCCAGAAATTTGGATATGATTTTTGGACCACCATTGCATCGTGAATGATTAATGCACATTTCATACTTAGAGGCGCAAAAGCCATCGCCATACGATGATCCTCATAAGTATTGATAGAAACCTCTGATGGCAATTCATCGATAAAAGTCAAATGAAATGAGTCTTTCGAAACTTCAACCCTTCCATTACATTTTTCAATTTCATTTTTCAAAGCAACCAATCGATCAGTCTCCTTAATTTTCAACGTATGTAATCCCGTCAGGTAACATTGCACACCCAACCCGAGACAAGTAACTGCTATCGTTTGAGCCAAATCGGGTGTTTGATTTAAATTCAGTTCTAGCTTTATTGGATAGACCTGATTTGTCTTTTCGATAATTAAAATACCGTTGTGATATCTTGTAGATACTCCAAAATTCTTGTATATCTCAGCAACTTGTGCGTCACCTTGTAAACTATTGGGTGTAAAATTTGATAATGAAATGATCGTATTTATTGGACTGAGCGCCACAGCGCTATAAAAGTAAGAGGCAGAGGACCAATCTGAACAAATGGTAAATTTATTGGTGGTTAATGCGCCAGAAAAAGACTCAATTTTAACATTCAAGTCGTTGAACACACAATTTACGCCAATCGATTTCAATAGAGCTAAAGACATCTCTATATAAGGTGCCGAAGTGGGTTTCTTTTTAAAATGAATGTCGAGGCCTTTTTGAAAAGTCGGTGCCATCAAAAGTAAGGCCGATATATATTGGCTGCTCACTGAAGGGTCTAATGATACTCTACCTCCCATCAGTTGTTTACCTCTTATTTTGAGTGGGGGGAAACCATCCTCTTCGGTGTAATCGATTTGCGCTCCAAGTTCTTTAAGAGCTTCAACCAATATGCCGATCGGTCGTTCTTGCATTCGTCCTGATCCTGTCAATATTATGTTACATCCATCTTTTGCAGCAAAAAAGGCCGTCAAAAAACGCATGGCCGTCCCTGCATGATGGATATCGATGATGCCATCAAATGGCACGAACAAAGCTTGTTGTAATTTTATCGTATCAACTGCTGTTGAAATATTTTCTATTTCAATCGAAGGGAATAATGCTTTTAAGATCAAAAGGCGGTTAGACTCACTCTTTGATCCCGGTACATGTATGGGTTGTTTGTTTGACTGAATATTAAAATCAGCTAAGCGTATGATCATGATTTACAAATCTGAGATTATTTCAATTTTTCATTTTTGTGATGACGGTCGTGATCGCGTTTTGACTTCAAATCTAATTTTTTGTCGAAGGCTGATTGAAGGTCGATTCCTGTTTGGTTAGCGAGACACAAAACAACAAAAATTACATCAGCCAATTCTTCTCCCAAATCTTTGGATTTGTCACTTTCCTTTTCGCTTTGTTCTCCAAAGCGTCGGGCAATAATTCGAGCAACCTCTCCAACCTCTTCAGTCAGTTGTGCCATATTAGTGAGAGGATCGAAATACCTTACTCCATGTTCCTTTATCCACGAATCTACAGCTTTTTGAGCCTCATTAATTTTATTCATAATCTATATTTTCGAGTGTGAATCAAATATAATTGTAACTGGTCCGGCATTGTTCAAACTCACGTCCATCATAGCACCAAATGATCCTGTTTGAACCTCTTGAGCCATATTATCATTAAATTTTCGAATACAATATTCATACATTTCTTGTGCTTTTGTAGGATTTGCAGCTTTAATAAAACTTGGGCGATTGCCCTTTTGAATATTTGCAAAAAGGGTAAACTGACTTACAATTAAAGCCTCTCCATTTATATCGATTAGTGAAAGATTCATTTTTTTATTTTGGTCAGGAAAAATGCGACAATTCAATACTTTTTGAACCATCCAATTGGCATCTGTTTCAGTGTCATTTTCGGCGACTCCCAATAGCACTAAAAGCCCCTTTTGAATTTCTCCAATGATACCACCTTCAGTCGATACTTGTGCGCGAGACACCCTCTGTACAACTGCTCTCATCCTAATTCTGGTATAAAAATTAACTTGGCCATATATCGTTTCGGTAATTACTCTGATCTCGTTCAAGAATTTGCAAATAACTATGATATCTCGATTCTACAATATCAGCATTTTGAACCGCTTTTTTAATGGCGCAATGAGGTTCGTCCTTATGTAGGCAATTGTTGAATTTACATTGCGATTTAAGAGCCTGCATTTCTGGAAAATAATCACTGATTTCATCAGGTTCCATATCTACAATTCCAAATCCACGAATACCAGGGGTGTCAATAATTTGAGCGTCAAATTCGAGATCAAACATTTCGGCAAAAGTCGTTGTGTGTTGCCCTTGCTGATGTTGTTCAGAAATGACTGCTGTTCTGAGGTTCAGATTAGGATCAATAACATTCACTAAGGTAGATTTGCCAACACCTGAATGACCTGAAAACATACTTACCTTTCCTATCATTAAGGTTTTGACCTTGTCAATATTTATACTATTCTTTGCGGATACATCTAGACATTGATAGCCAATATTTTCGTAACACATTTTAAGTTTATCAGCCTCCAATTGAGCTTGCTTATCGTAGGAATCGATTTTATTAAATAATAATATCGCTTCTATATGATAGGCCTCTGCAGTTACTAAAAATCGGTCAATAAAACTGGTCATGGTTACCGGGTTATTAATCGTAATGATCAATATGGCCTGATCAATATTACTTGCAATGATGTGTGTTTGTTTAGAAAGGTTTACTGATTTCCTAACGATATAATTCTGTCGATCGTGAATGAGACTTATGACACCAGTCATTTCATCGTTTTTCATTTCAAGTTCAAAATCAACCAGGTCACCAACAGCTATGGGATTAGTGCTTTTAAAATTAGCCAATCTCAAACGACCTTTTGCTCTACATTTATAAAAGACACCTGTCGGCGCTTTTACAACATACCAACTCCCCGTAGATTTATATACTGTTCCTATCATCAATTCACAAAGATAGTACTCATTTTTGGTCTATTGCTGATTCATAATTCGCTCCTGATGATTGATCGACTCTTGATGTATGGCCTGAAAGATTTTGGTTACAAATTCTGCACTCAAATTTTCCTTTTCACCCTGATCAACCATTTTTTTCAATATGTCGTGCCAACGTGAGTTTTGCAAAACCGCTACATTCTGACTTTTCTTTAAAAAGCCAATTTCTTCGACTATGGACATGCGCTGACCAATAACTTGTAGCAACTGATCGTCAAAGCTGTCGATTTGTGTTCGATATTTTTCAAGAGTATTGTTAAATACTTCTCCTTCTGCCGTCTGATCTCGGACAATTAAACTTCCGGTAATTTCCTTGAGACGCTCTGGAGTGACTTGTTGTTCCGCATCACTCCATGCTTTTTCAGGTGTAGGATGGGTTTCAATCATCATTCCGTCGTAGTTCAAATCTAAAGCCTTTTGACAAAGTTCAAGAATCAAATCACGTCTCCCACCTATGTGAGATGGGTCAACAAATAGAGGCAAATCTGGAAACTGATTTTGCAGTTCAATTGGAATTTGCCATTCAGGTTTATTTCGATAGTTCGATTTATCGTAGGTTGAGAACCCTCTATGAATCACGCCTAATTTATGAATATTAGCTTTGTGTAAACGTTCGACCGCACCTAACCAGAGTGCCAAATCTGGATTCACTGGGTTTTTGACCAAAATAGGCTTATCCGTTCCTGCTAGAGCATTGGCCAATTCTTGTACCATAAAAGGATTTACTGAAGTGCGCGCCCCAATCCAAAGAACGTCGACGTCGTGCTCTAAAGCCAGTTCGACATGATTTGCATTGGCGACCTCAGTAGCGGTTTGAAGTCCCGTTTCACACTTTACTGTTTGAAGCCACTTAAGGCCTATGGCACCAACCCCTTCAAAATTACCTGGTCGGGTTCGCGGTTTCCATATACCAGCACGAAATATTGATGTATTTGAATCTTTTAATTGAAAAGCGGCATCCAACATTTGAGCCTCAGTTTCAGCACTGCAGGGTCCTGCAATAACCATTGGATGATCCAAATGATAATCGTTTAACCAAGTTTTTAAATTTTTACTATTCTCCATTTCTAATTCATTTTTTTATTGTTTAAGCGTTGGATGGCTTGCTCAATTCGTGATCCTTCTAAACAAAGCGACAATCTCAAATAGCCTTTCCCTTGAGATCCGAAAACATCCCCTGGTGTTGCAAAAATATGATAGTCCTCTAATATTCTGTTTGAAAAATCAACAGAGTCTATACCTTTTGAGAGTTTAACCCAAACAAACATTCCAGCGCTATTTTTGTCATAAGTCGCCCCCAAAGCGTCAGCAAATTGCCACATGATTTTGCGCCGTTCTCTATAAGTATTATTTAGAGAACAAACCCAATTATCGGTTGAATTTAAGGCGGCTATGGCGCCCTTTTGAAGTCCATAAAACATCCCTGAGTCCATATTACTTTTTACTTTTAAAATATCGTTTATAAAAGACTGTTGTCCCATCACCATACCGATCCGCCATCCAGCCATATTAAAACTTTTACTGATCGAATTGAGCTCTAAACAACAAGACATAGCACCTTGAATAGACAACAAACTCATCGGATCATCATTCAAGATCAAACCATAAGGATTGTCATTTATGAGCAAAATATTATGCTGTTTTACGAATGAGACTAACTCGAATAGTTTGGCGGATGACACTACTGTCCCAGAAGGCATGTGAGGGTAATTGATCCACATTATTTTAACTTTTGATAAATCTAACGTACTGAGCTTAACCAGATCTGGTATCCAACCAGAAAATTCTTCAAGATCGTAGTGGACTGGCTTCGCTTCCATAAGACGTGTCACTGACTCATAAGTTGGGTATCCAGGATTAGGTATAAGTACATGATCACCAGCATTTAAAAATGCCATTGAAATGTGCATGATGCCTTCTTTACTACCCATTAATGGTAGTATTTCTGACTCAGGATTCAAGGTTACCTTAAAATGTAATTTATAGAATTCTGTCATGGCGACACGTAATTCGCTTAAACTTCTGTAAGCTTGATATCTGTGAGCATTGGGATCATTCATGCTTTCGTTTAGCGCAGCGACAGCTTCGGGTGGAGGCGTTAGGTCTGGACTGCCAATGCCCATATTGATGATATCGCAACCTTGTGACACCATCTCATTGACCTCTTTTAATTTTATTGAAAAATAATATTCTTGTACTGATGCAAGACGGTTTGCTGTTGTCATGAATTTTTTTGATTTTGATAAACGCCCATCACTTTAAACACCTTAGCCATAAGCTTCATGATAGCTATAGCCTTTTGAAAATTATGATAATCATTAAATGTTACGTCCACAAAAAAACCGTAAGACCATGGAGTTTCAATTTTAGGTAATGATTGTATTTTAGTTAAGCTTAAATTACAATCGCTCATAACATTCAAAATTGATGCTAAACTTCCGCGTTGATGGTTGAGTTCAAATTTTAATGAGGCTTTATTGACTTGTAATGGATTGTGTGTAGACAAGCTCTTAGACAAGAGAACAAAGCGTGTTTGATTGGTTTTAATCGTTTGAATGCTCTTTGCTAAAATTTCTAAATCGAATATTTCTGCAGCTAAAGCACTGCCAATTGCTCCTCGATGTTTAATTTGATTTTTATGAATATCAAGTGCTACTTCGGCAGTGTCAGTAGATTCAACCAATTTGATATGAGGATACTGGTCAAAAAATATTTTACATTGAAGCAAAGCAATTGGATGCGAATGAACTTCAGTAATATCAGAAATACTTTGCCCTGATAAAGCCATAAAATTAAGTTGAATATCTAGGTAACGTTCACCTTCAATGTATAAATCATTGTTATCGATTAGGGCATGATTGGGTAAAATAGAACCCGCAATTGAATTTTCGAGTGCCATCACAGCGGCATCACATTCTTCGGACAATAGTTTTTTGACTAACAAATCAAAACTGTCACACTCAATCAGATGACAATCGTCTTGATAAAATTTCTGGCTCACGATATGGTGAAAAGAGCCTCGTACACCTTGAATAGCTATATTTTTCATACTTCGATTTAGTCAATTATTGACAAAAAAAAAGTCTCGTAAATTCGAGACTATGTTGCTTCATTTAATAAATGGCTGATTAGGTCTCAAGTGGTTTTCCACAAAAGAAATAATAGTTAAAATAAAAAATCGCTTGTCCAGTCATAAGTACGAAATTAGCAATAAATTTATATTCAGCAATTTTATTCTATTATTTTCTGAGTTTTTTCTATTTATAGCGACCTTTGCTATTCAAGCATTTAAGTTAGTTCAATATCATGAGCACAATTAGGGTTTCATCTCTTACACATTCTTACGCTAATGAACAGGCTTTGAAGCAAGTGAGCTTTGAAACTGCATCATCGGGCGTGATTGGTATCTTAGGACCAAATGGTGCTGGAAAATCTACCTTATTCAAATTGCTTTGTAGTTTGCTCGAGGTGCAAGAAGGGTCTATTGTGATAGACGACATCGATGTAACGACAAACAGCAAACTGATTAAGAAAAAAATAGGCTATTTATCTGACATCAACCCTTTATATGATGATATGTATGTTAGAGAATACCTCTTGTGGATTTCAGCCATGAGAGCTGTTAACAGCGCTCGAATTGATCATGTATTGACCTCTACGGGATTAGACGTGATGGCTCATAAACATATTAATGAGTTATCCAAAGGATACAGACAGCGTGTTGGTTTGGCAGCTGCGATTTTACATGATCCAGAAATTTTAATATTAGATGAACCAACAACTGGATTAGACCCCAATCAACTCGAAGACATGCGCCAATTAATTATCAATCTCGGAAAAGAGAAACTGATACTCCTTTCTACACATATCATGCAAGAAGTAGAGGCCATGTGCGACCGTGTTTTGATTATATCGCAGGGTGAGATTGTAGCCGATCAAAAATTGGATGAACTGCTTCATAATCAGCAACAAATAGTAATAGTGGAATTTGACTATCGTGTTGAAGAAGCGTTTTTAAGTCAACTCGAAGAGGTATGTGAAGTGGTGAATTCAGATGGGTTTATCTATGAAATTACTTTCGATTCTGAAACCGATATGCGCGCCGTCGTATTTGACTTTGCGCATAGCAACGGACTTAAAATTTTACAGCTCCGACGTAAAAATATTGGACTCGAAGCACAGTTTAAAAATTTAACTTCTCACACTTAAAGCAGATAGTCAGTGCTTACAAAATTTGATTGCCTTTCCTGAAGCATTGTTTGCAATATGCGCTTGTTGATTTCATTGTCTTTACAGGCTAAAAAAGTTCTTATTGAGAAGGCCCGCAACGCATCATGGACACTCAAGGTACCAACCGCAGAATCTTTTCGTCCTGAAAAAGGATACACATCAGGACCTCTTTGACAAGCACTATTCAAATTAACGCGGCACACCAAATTGACTAAGGCATCTATTAAGGGTGCCAATTCTTGGGTGTTTGATCCAAAAACACTAACCTGCTGACCATAGTTTGATTCCGACATCTCGACTAACGGGGTATTGATGTCCTTAAAGGACTTAACAGGAATAACAGGGCCAAATTGCTCTTCATGATATATTTTCATGTCTTCAGTTACCGGGTAGAGTACCGCGGGGAAAATATAATTACTACTGCGCTCACCACCTCGTTTATTCAATATTTTAGCACCTTTAGACAAAGCATCGTCTATAAGAGATTGAATATAATCTGGTTTATGAGGTTCGGGTAAAGGTGTTAAAAGGGTATTTTCCCATGGCATTCCCAATTGAAGGGCATCTACCTCGGCGCAAAAGATTTTCAAAAATTGATCTTTGACCTCCTCGTGAACGTAAAGAATTTTGAGAGCAGTACAACGTTGACCATTAAAAGAAAGCGTACCAGAAATGCATTCCGAAACCGTGAGGTTCATATCAGCCGACGGTAAAATAATGCCTGGGTTCTTGGCCTCCAAGCCTAAAACCAGACGTAGCCTGTTTTTGTTTGGGTGCAGATCTTGAAGTGCCACAGCAGAAGAGCTGTGTCCAATTAACGCCAGGACATCAATTTTTCCTGATTTCATGATCGGTGTAGCCACTTCTCTTCCTCGACCAAAAATGACATTGACAACACCTGGAGGAAAACTATTTGCGAAAGCTTCTAAAAGCGGAGCAATTAGCAAAACTCCGAATTTAGCTGGTTTAAAAATGGTAGTATTGCCCATAATAATGGCAGGAATCAGTAATGAAAATGTTTCATTTAATGGGTAATTATAGGGTCCCAAACACAACACAACACCTAAAGGTCCGCGTCGAATATGGGCGCGGACACCACTCACATTCTCAAACTTCGCACTTTCTCTATCGAGGTTTTTATAAGCGTCAATTGTGTCATATATATATTCAACTGTTCTGTCAAATTCCTTTTCAGAATCATTTAAATTCTTACCGATCTCCCACATCAAGAGTTTAACAACTTGCTCTCTTTTTAACGCCATTTGGTGAACAAATTTTTCCAAACACTTGATGCGATGACCCACCTTCATTGTTGGCCATTCACCGCGACCTCTGTCAAAAGCTTGCGACGCAGAATTCAAAGCTTCGAGGGCCTCTTTTTTGCCCATTTGAGGCACATGGCCTAATAAGGTTTCTTCCATGTCACCGCTATCATTTACAGACAAGATTGTTGACCGCACATCAGCTGAATTGCCATGCCATTGGCGCAATTCGCCGTCTAGTACAAATTGATTTAATAGTAAGGGAGATGAAATTTTATAAGTTTCTGGTATTTCTTTTGCCGCAGACATTGAATAATTTTAAAGGATTGAAAGAAAATATTATTACTTAAAGAAAACAGGTTGTAATTTACAATAAAATTAACGATAAAAAATTTTGCACTTACTGTTTCGACTTTTGTTAAAACAGTGTATATTTGCATTCAATCTTGATGAGGAGAAATTTGACTGATTGCAACCTCAACCAAAAAATGCTAAAGACAGTGATTTCAAGTTACTTACATACTTTTATTTTCATAAAGTTTTATAGTCATGGCCTATCTATTCACATCTGAAAGTGTGTCGGAAGGACATCCAGATAAAATTGCTGATCAAATCAGTGATGCTTTAATTGATAATTTTTTAGCCTTTGACCCAGAGGCCAAAGTGGCTTGCGAAACACTAGTGACTACTGGACAGGTTATACTTGCCGGAGAAGTGAAATCAAGCGTTTATTTGGACGTTCAACAAATTGCTCGTGACACCATCAACCGCATTGGATACACCAAGTCAGAATATATGTTTGATGGTAATTCGTGCGGTGTTTTGTCGGCTATTCACGAGCAATCTGATGATATTAATCGCGGTGTTGTTAAATCCAACAAGAAAGAACAAGGTGCTGGCGACCAAGGTATCGTGTTTGGGTTTGCTACCAATGAATCGGATAATTATATTCCTTTAACTTTAGACCTTTCTCATCAGATTTTAAAAGAATTAGCGGCACTTAGGCGATCTGGGAAAGACATTAATTACCTCAGACCTGATGCTAAAAGTCAAGTGACTATCGCCTATTCAGACGACCATCAACCCCAACGAATAAACACTATTGTGATCTCCACGCAGCACGATCCTTTTATGAAAGATGAGAAGGCTATGGCTGCAAAAATCAAAGAGGATATTATCAATATTTTAATGCCTAAAGTCATAGCAAAACTAACTCCGGCGCATCGGGCACTTTTTGAAAACAACATTACCTATCACATCAATCCAACTGGTAATTTTGTGATCGGCGGGCCACATGGAGACTCAGGACTCACGGGGCGAAAAATCATCGTTGATACCTATGGCGGTCGAGGGGGTCATGGTGGTGGTGCTTTTTCTGGAAAAGATCCTAGCAAAGTGGATCGAAGTGCAGCTTATGCCACCAGGCATATGGCCAAAAACTTAGTAGCATCTGGTGTATGTGATCAAGCATTGATACAAGTGTCCTACGCTATTGGTGTGGCAAAGCCCACCTCGTTTTATGTGAATACCGCAGGGACGTCAAAATATGGTTTTAGTGATGAAGCCATTGCGAAAGTACTAGAAAACACCTTTGACATGAGACCAGCGGCGATTGAAGAACGTTTAAAATTACGCCAACCTATGTATACAGAAGCAGCAGCTTATGGTCATATGGGACGTGTTCCTCAAATGGTGAAAAAGACTTTCAAACTGCCTAATGGCGAAACTAAGACCTTACATGTCGAGTTGTTCACTTGGGAAAAACTAGACTACAAAGACAAGTTGCAAGAGTTATTTGGAATTAACGCTTCAAAGTAAAATGTCCTTGACGTGTCAAAATAGAGCCGTCAAATTTCACCATTTCCACACGATACCAGTAGTCACTGGTTGGCATATTGGCTCCATTATAGGTACCGTCCCAATAATCGAATATCGACATGGATTTAATCAGTTTTCCGAAACGATCAAAAATATACATAAAACCTGAACGGAATTGGTCATTTGTAATGCCTTGAATCATCCAAACATCGTTATATCCATCGCCATTTGGCGTTATAAATAATGGGAAATTCAAAATAGGAATATCAATACTTGTTTCACTACACAGATAGTCGTCTCTTACAAAAAGCGTGTAAATACCGCCTAATAACTGATCGAAGTACCCTTCGTCTTGATAAGGCGCAATCACTTCTCCACTTTGATCAACTAGCATAAATTGATAATTAGCAGATCCTAAACTCAGTTCGTTAATAAATATACTATTATTTGAGCTGGCCTCGATCACAGTTATATCATCGACAGAAATCATAGGACTTTGTGAAACTGAAACTTCAAATTGAGCTGATGTAGGACAACTACCATTTTGATTACTCACAGTGACTTCATAATTTCCTGGGAGGTTGACATTTAATGTATTGACTGTTGTTGTCAGCATGGTACCATCTGGTCTTAGCCACTTATAATTGTATGAAATTGAAGGAAAATCCAAATGAAGTATCACAGTCTCAGGGATGCCGTCGCATATTACAGTATCATCAACCGAAAATGTCGTGCTCGGGTTGATTTCAAAAACAATTGACGTTGCAGCGTCTGGGCATAAACCGTTCGAAACAACAGCTGTAATCGTTTGAGAATTCGTTTCAAAATTTGAAGGAAATGGACTTTGCACAGGAACACCATTGAGATCAATTAACGGATTTCCATTCTCATCAAAATAGGCTATTGTTACATCTGTTTGGCCATTTAAAACATCGATTTCTAAAGTTGATGTATCAAACACATAGCTGTCATCAGCATCAATGTCACATATATTAAATGCTGATATAGTATGAGCTATTGGATTATCAATAAAATTCAATTTAACTGGAGTTATTCTAAAACAGCCAGAAGATGTATTTTCAATACGTCCAAAAATGACAACTTGTGCACCCGAATTGGTAATATTGATGATTTGATTGCTACTTGATAAGGCATCAAACTCGGTTTGAAAATACGAAACAGAGAATTGTGAAGACAATTGGGAACCAAGGATAATAGCATCGAAATTTGAAGCTAAATCAATAACAGCAACAGAACCTTGATCAATACAAAAATCGAGCTCAGGTATTGTTTCAACTAGAGGTAATGGTAATACCTCAAGGTTTATGTATTGTCCAATCCCCACACATGCGTTGTCTATTAAAGAGTCTACTCTCAACCAAATTTGACTGTTTTGAATCCCCGTTAGGTTAAAATTTGAAGGATCTAGAATTGAATTTAGTTCTGAAAGGGCATCTTCATAGGTCGTATAATAGGAAACGGAAAGAGGCTGATTAATTGGAAAATTATCAAGTACTAAAGCAGTGGCATCACTAAAATCAAAAGTGGTTTGATCGTCACTTTCATCAAAACATTCGTAGTATACTGGGATTGAAAATCCAGATGGAATTTGTGTGGTTGAAACCAATAAAGTCATCTGACTAAACGAAATGCAACCCGTGTTTGAAGTGATCCTAACATATATTTGATTCGGATCTGATGTGTTTGGATTTGGAAGGTTTTCGTACGTCTCAGGGTTTGTTATTTCGAGTGTGGCATCCGCTAATTGGGCTGCTAATGACGAGTAGTAATATGTAAATGTTTCCAACTGATAGTTTGTCGAAATCAATTCATTCGCTTCGGTAATATTATAAGTGATTAAACCATCGGTGTCATCATCACATTGATAGAGCAACACGCTTGGTTCAACTACTGGAATAGGATTTACAATTAAAGAAAGTGATGAACCATAAAAATAATCGCAAGTATAATCCAACCTTTCAAATCGTGGTCTTAATTGATAGCCCTCTAAATTAGTTTGAATATTTAATAGAGAGAGCACTGGGGTGTCAATATTTTCAAACACTCCTGCAGTTTCAAGAAGACTAAACCATGTTAATCCGTTATCTATACTATATTCCCAAATCACAGCGTCAAAAGAACTAGAGGTGGCAGATAAGATTGCTGTAATTTCAATGTCAGAGTTTTCACAGACTTCGAGAGGATTAACAAAAGGTTCGTTTGTAACCTCAACAAACTGGGTATAATCAAATACACCATCCGCATTGGCGTCAAGTGGAATTACATAACCATCACTTGCGGATACTGTGCCGTTGAGTGGATTGATCGCATTGCCATTAATAATTCCCGAAGTAGCTGTATACCCAGCTTCATCGGCGTCATAACAACCATCTCCATCACTATCCAATGAAACGAAATCGAATTGTCCATCAGTATTTGAATCAAAAGGCTCGGATTGAAAGGCAATGTCTGCCGTTCCATTATTATCGTTATCCAAAATCGTAGGGTCGATCTGACCATTTAAATCACCGTCCAATAGCATCAACCCCCCAGCTTCTATCAAGTCAAAAATACCATCATTGTCGCTATCCAAATCGAGATGATTAGGCACCTCATCCGCGTCTGAGTCTATAGGTACAATTACTAAATCATGAGCTCCATCGTCATTAGAATCATTGGTTGTATCGAAAATCAACATACCATCTAAATAACCTAATATGCTGTTGCCGCTCTCTATAACATCATAAATGCCGTCCTGATCGCTATCCAAGTCAAACCAATCAGCTACGGCATCATTATCTGAATCTATGGCGTGACAAAGGTCTGAAAATACGAAAGCTACAAAATTATCAGAAGTGTCAAAATTTTGATATGAAATTGTCACCCCATCTGCCAAATGGCTTCGAAAACTAAACGTTCCATCACCCTCAGCCAGTGATGCCATATTGAGTTTACATCTTATTTCAAAGCCTGTATAACTTTCAATATTATTGTCATAAATACCATCGAAATTGGTGTCAATCAGTAATTGGTTGTCTGGGTTTAAAACTGTTACTGTTTGATCGTATGGGACACTAATTATGAATTGCTCGTTGTCATCTAAACCAGCAAGATATCCCGAAATAGGAGCTGCTTGAGAGAGTGTAAAACTGGTTGGCGTAGTAAAAATCAGTTCAATAGAAGTCGCACTTCCAGATTGGACTGATGTCGGTGAACTCGCACCCAAGACAATGCTTTGATCAGAGAATCCAATTGCGGGTGTGGCTATTGTATTTGAAGTAGAATTGGAAAAAACACTGCTAAAAAACGATCCTGAAGGGCTTGACAAATCCATAGTAACATTACAATCTGCCTCATTTAAATTGAGAATGCCATCATTATCCAAATCTACATCCAAATTGTCATTCACCCCATCATCATCATAATCACCCGAGCAATTACTCACTGGTATAATATCGGAAAGAATTGTATCACAGTCTGTAATCACGCCCTCTAACTGATAAAAACCTGGAGCTGTTGGAGTCATTGAAACATTCGTTTCTCCTGCAATGGCAATATCATTGTAGTACCATTGATATGAATCAAAACTGGACGAACTACTCAAGTCAAGAAAGACGTTTGGGATACATAAATTTGTCAATTGTCCGTCCAAAGGCAAAGAAGTTATTTCGGGCTTGAAAATAAAACCTGAATAAAACCCTCCCAAAGCAGCTGCACCATTTGCTCCAAAATAAGATACATAGATCTGTCCATCAGACGTAACGGTCACATTGCCTGTTAAATTATTGGATAAATAGGATACGAAATTGGCATTTCCTAGTACTGGTAGGGAAGCGGTCAACAGTATGCCATTGACATAAACATCAGCACCAGTTTCAGCAACAATTGTGATGCCGCCATTAAAACTTGCACTGCCTGTTCCAGTATGATCAATATCTGGAATTAAATCGATGCTTTGAGGTGTTTTACAGTTGATTGGTGGTACAAAAAAAAGCTCTTGGTTCGGCTCGCTTGCTGTTCCTCCAACACCTTGGTAAGCAAAGGCAGTTTTTGAAGTCCATACGTACATGTTTCCACCCGCAGATTGAGGTGAATAAAATGCGCCCGAAATACTTACATACTCACCTGCTGAAAGTGTTGCTAATAAGGTTCCGTTACTATCATTTCCATGTAACCACACTTCGGTATCGTCGAAGTGAGCCACGATCAAAGGGCGCTCTATAGCATCATAACCATTTCCACGAATAAAAATATATTCACTAAAGGCTTGACCATCTACCGCAATGGTCTCCAAGGGTGCAATTTGATCAATCCCTGCGTCTCTTCCCGACCCCACATCATTACTTCCATTAAAAGAACCGCAATTAACAACTACTGGTTTGTCGGCATCAACCAGAGCGCCAATCAAACCATCGCGATTGTCAGAAGCTGTTTTTGGTTCTACAGCAAAAACAAGGGTTTCTCCGGCTTGAAGTACCGCACTTGATGGTGTATCATTAAGGACAACCAACCCCGCCGGTAAATCAGTAATCGAAATCGCCGTATTGTTTTCTGTGGCCATAATGGCCATAAAATTTAGATAGTCGTTTTCTGTACCATTAAAAGTTTTGAGGTTGGTGAAGGATCCAATTCTAAAAGTATTTCCCATAGCTGACAGTCCTTTGGAAACGATAGAACCGGCTTGATTTGAATTCCCCGCAATTAGTCTAACTGAAACAAAAATAGGCTCATCAGCCTGAATAATATAGCCTTTGTTTGAATAAACAGTTCCAGTATTTAAAGGATTTGCAATAAATTGGGTGTTATCTCCTGAACCCACTAAAATTTCTAACGGCGAGGAATTTGAAACAGAGTAATCGGTTGATAAGCCACCTACCTCAGTGACATGGACGTTAAATACAGAGCTACTCGGCGTAGAAATCTGTATAAACTGATCACCGGGCGTCGCATTGCCATTATTGGCTACTGTAATGGGTGGGATAAAATGGGTTTTACTGAGTTGCGCCCATGATGTAGCGCATGTCAAGAAAAAAAACAGAACAATTCGAGATTTTATCATCATGTAAATTTCGCATTGATTGTGCTAAAATTTGGGCGAGGAATTAAACTGTTATAATTAGGTGCTACACTTATTCTTAGTCTTTCTACAATTCATATCGAAGACGGAAGGTTACAAAACGGGGCTGAATAAAATATTCTGTTCTGCTAATAGAAATATTACCCGCGTTATTTGAAACTTGAGATCGCGTATCAAGCAAGTTGGTTGCTTTAATTTCATATTCCCAATTACTATCTTTCTTTTTATAAGCTAAACTGGCATCCCAAAAATCAAATTGATTGATGCTTTGAGGATTTTCAAATTTGTTCAACGTATAGTTCGTTGAAAAGGTTATCGACTTCAAAATATAAGCATCTACATTAACAGACGGCGCTTTAGTGAAAGATCTTTGTTTTGCAGATCCCAAGTCATTGTCTGAAATACTGTAGCGATATCCCAATTCTACATTTGGTGCTGTTTTGAAGTTGGTACGGACTTCAGCACGATAGGTTTGAGAATAGTTCTCATTTACCGATACTCTATCTTGGATAAACTGATTAAATTTTGAATAACTAAATTGGCTATTCAATGTACCTCTAATTTTGCCAAAGGTTCGTTGATAACGACCAGAGGCGCTCAAAGATTCGTCAGCATACCCTGAATTAAATGGCGAACTTGATGCAATAACGCTATTGAAGTTTGTACGGTTTCGAATATTGTCAACACTTTTATTGTAATTAATGTTAGCAAAGATGTTTGTATAATTAAATAAATTGAAACTGTAATAAGACAATCTAGCATTGTGAGATAATGCGTTTTCCAAATCTGCAGTGCCACTAAAAAATGAATTATAATTATTCATGACCAAACCTAAAGCCAATCGAGACACATCTGTAAATTGGGTTTGCATTCTATAGTCGAAAGTAATTTGTTCGCTTTTTTTAAGCTGCATAAGAACGTTTAGTTGAGGCAATGCTCTAAAGAATTTTTGGTCAAAAGCACTACCAAATTGTGTGTTTGAATTACCAAATGCGTGCAACGATACCCCTGGCGATAAGGTGAAAATACCAGATTTTAAACGATAAGCCATGCCTAAATAAACATCACTAAAGCGGTAATCAATGTCATTCGAATCCGACACATCACTATCAATAGGGGTTGGGTCGAATATCGCACCAGAATCTAGGGTTTGAAACAAATCCGACTGAAATTGTTGACGGCTTAATAGAGTTCCAAACGAAAAATTCAAATTACTTTTTTGATTTAAAATATAAAAATAATCAAGTTTCGCATCAAGTTGATTGGTCTTCAAACCGTTATTTTGATTGGCTTGATAATTCAATTGGTTTGGATCAAAGCCTAATCCCATTGCCGTGTTATCATAGGCCTCTTTATTGTCCAAAATAGCGCTATAAACCGGATCTTCGTCGCTTATTAAATGCTGAGCCTCTAATGCAAAAATATTTTTTTCATCTAAAGTGTAATAATAGTTGAGATTCTGATTGATGCTAAACGGTTTCACCCCTTCAATTTGGGTATTTGTTCCTAAAACAGATGAAGCGACATTTTGGGTTTGATTTTCCTGAGAAGTACGACCTAAAATATCATAATCCATTTGATTATTAGCATTTGGCTTATAGGTACTGCTGAGTTTTAATAATGCCAGATCACTCTGCTGAACGGTTCGAGATTCTGTCGATTCGTTTGGTATTCCAAGTTCAACATCTGTATAAATACGGTCATTATTTTCCTGCAAATTGTTTAAACTGCGAGAAAAAATTCCAAACCCACTTAGCGTAAGTGCCTCATTGGGAGAATAGCTGAAATTAGAAGCTGCTAATTTAGACTCAATTGATAGTGCCCTGTTATTTTGTAAGTTTAAAAAACCAAGCGAATTACCTCCTAAACTCAGATTGGTGCCACTGTTTGAACTGGGGTTACGAAAACCTCCAGAGAATCGAAAATAATCGCTTCTTGAAAAAGCCACTTCACCAATATTATTTAAATCACCGATAAAATTAATACTGTATTTTGGGTTATAGTAAAATAATTTAGGCTGCACGAGGTATAAGTTGTCATTTGGTGATTGTCCACCACCAGCTGTAATGTTGCCAAACCAAAAATTCTTTTTACCCTCTTTCAATTTTATATTTAGCGCTATATTATCTTGGTTATTGGTAACACCACTCAATTGTCGCACTTCAGAAAAATTCTTTAACACTTGTACCTTATCCACAGCGTTTGCTGGAATATTCTTTGAAGCTAATTTGGTGTCACCATCAAAAAAATCTTTGCCATCTACCATAAGTTTAGTGACCGCTTTACCCTCTACCTCTATTTGACCATCCTCAGTGATTTCAACACCAGGCAAATTTTTGAGGATATCTTCTAATTTACGTTCTGAACCCGTTTTGAAGGAATCTGCATTATAGACCAGTGTATCACCCCTCACCGTAACTGGCATTTCATAAACCAATTCAACAGCATCTAGGCTGTTGTCATTGAATAGGGTGAAATTCTTTTGAATATCTGAAGTTCCTGTCTCTAAAGTCGATTGATCGGTTCGCATACCTATATAACTAACCATCAAAGTGTAGATAGTATTAGGCTCGACATTAATTTTATACTGTCCTTCTAAATTGGTAATCGCATAGCCCTGCATGGCTTTTGTTGCCTGATTGATGGCTATAACGTTGGCCAATTCTAACGGCGCTCCAATACTGTCTCTTACAACACCTTCAACACGGACTTGAGCATTTACATAAAAACTTGATGCAATTAAAATCCCGAATACAATTATGAAATGTCTCATCTTATTTGTTAAAAATTTAATTTGTGGAAGTTAGTTATTGGTCAAAATGGATTTATCTAATTATGAAAAAAAGAAAAGTTATTTTTTTTCCGGAAACCTTCCATAATTTCCCATACCATCTGAGTCCATTTCGTCATTAATATTTTTCAGAGAAGGGTAGTTTTCTTCTCTTTGCTTTTTACTACTATAGAAAATATTCCAAACCGTAAAGTAAATGTAAAGGGAAAATATAATTGCCCCTACCAAAAAGAAGCCAAAACTCATGAATTCCTTCTTTGACGAATAGCTATTGCAAATAGTAAAATTGTTCCAGGCCAATGTGCTGAATACTGTGCCTCGGCAGTGCGATCTGCCAATCCTAATCCTACTGAATACAAAAGGCAACCGAATGCTAGAATTATGGGATACCATGTATTAATAAAATGCTTCATAATTTATGTGTTGTTGAGATTTATAAACTTACTTTGAATTTAATTTCGACGTCTGCCTCCACCGCGATACATGTCGCGCATCTCTTCTGTCTTTTTCTTGACAATATCATCATACTCAGATCGCGTCACTTTTTGACCTTTAGATGGTGCTTCAATTTTTGATTTCTGTTCTGGATTCATGACAATTTTAGAACATAAAATCGTTGTGCGATCATTTTGAACTTCAAGAATCAATCCAGGTAATCCCCAGAACTCTCCTGGACCGTGACTCACAGGTATTTGCGGCGTATACCAAGCCGTTACAATGACCTCTTTTGGCATTTCAAGTTCTTCACTTACTACTGTTGTTTTGGTTGAATCAGTATCAATTGTTTTGACGCTATTATCTTCATCTCTATTCGTTCTGCGGCGCATACTCGCCCAATCAGAATCAGCTACTTTTTTAACAGCTGTTGCCTTAAAACACATATAACTCCCAATTTGGCGCGTTTCAGTACCCATCTGCCATTCAAATGATTGTAATGAATCATTAATCAGAAATTGTTTTCCAAAAAACTCTTGATCTTGAACCAACGCTCCTTGGCTAATGTTCTTGTATTGGGGTCCTGCGCTGTAATTATTCATCCAACTCATCCAATTACGACCCGCTCCCGGTGCTTCCAATGCCTCTTCTTCTGCAAAGATGGATTCTGATTGATTGAAAGTTAAGATATACGTCTTCTCTAACATACTTTTCATATTGTCAGCAATACGCTTTTTCATCTCTTCTGACATCTGGCGACCTCCAAAATCTCCCATATCCATGGAGGTTTTAGACTGATAATAGGCGACACCTTGAAAACCTTGAGCCCGGGTCAATGATCCAAAAACTAGAGTAATGAGAATGGTTAAAATATACTTCATAAGTGATAATGATTGAATTTAGATAATCAAATGTCCAATACGTTTAATGTTTTAATTAATTAATTGCCTATTTTAATGGTAATGGTGTGCTCGTTATCCTTATCCGGACGTCCACTATTTTCCTGCATTTCCTTGAACTTTTTAAGACGAATAGAGTCAAATTCAACTTGAGAAACTTCCTTTCCTTTATTTGGTTCTTTGATTTTTATTCGTTCCTTAGGATTAATAACCACCTGAGAACATAGAATATTTTTTTGCCCGTCTTGTAATTCTAAAATCAAACCCGGCAAACCACCATATTTACCCGGGCCATTATTGACGGGAATCTGCGGGGTGTACCAAGCTGTAATCGTTTTATACTTTGGCATGTTTTCTAACTCTTCTTCGTTTTCAGAAAACGGAACTCCTACATTTTCAACGTCAATAGGCTCATCGTAAGTTGCCTTAAAACACAAATAACTTCCAATTTGCTTGCTTTCGGATGACAATTGCCAATCTTTATTTTCATAATTGTCTTTTACCAAAAACAACTGTCCTAGAAATTCTTTTGCCTCGACATATTCCTTTCTCTTAAAGTTCTTGTAAAGATTGTCTGAACCTGAGGACATACCTATAAACATACCGATTGATCCTGGTTGCGGTGGCGCCAGAGATTCTTCTTCAACATAAATGGATTCCACTTGATCGAAAGTGAGTTTAAAAGTCTTCTCCATCTGTTTTTTGAGCATCTCTTCGATTTGCTTCTGCATTGGTGAGTCCATTGAAGCACTATCCAAGGAAATTTCAATTTTAGTTTTAGATTCGTACGTCGCAATACCCTGAAATTCTTGAGCATTTATCTTCCCAACCAGAAAAAGTAGGGCGGCTGTGATAATTTTGATTAAATTGTTCATGATTAATTTATTTGGAATAAAGCGAAGTTATTACTTTTCTTCATATTACAATTATGAATAGATTGTATTTTAACATTACTTTATCAATACATTATGATTGATATTTTAAATCCTTTTGGGAAAATATGAGTAAAAGCATATATTTTTTATTAATATCTATTTGTTTAGGGTGGTCAAAAACACCTCCCGAAGCTACTTTTGTTTCAAGTTATCAAAAGAAGATCGGACATATACTTGCCATCCATGAAGGGTTGGTTATATCGCAATACTCTGACAAAGAAATTTGGAATAAGCTCGGTAATGATACTTATAGATTTTCAAGTTTAGACAGGGGTACTATTTCTGAAGTAGATCAATTTACAGGGCTTTTAACGGCCGTTTTGTTGAAGGGTTTTAATTTACTTATTGTGCTCGATGATAGGTTAACTGAACTGGTAGAAATCAACTTCAATACCCTAACCCCTTTAAAAGACATCCAACATATAGCCATGGCTGGAGCCAATCAAATTTGGCTTTATGATAAAGTCTCTAATAAATTACAAAAATTTGACTACCTCCGCAAATTGAACCTAATAAGCACCATTAACGTTATTGGTGAAGTAATCGCTGTTAAAAGCAATACAGAATTCTGTTGGGTGATGACTAGAAATGAACTTCTTAAATTTAACCATCAAGGTGGATTAGTTAATAAATTAAGTTTAGACAACTTCACTGATTTTACTATTGGCGACAATTATTTGATTTTATCAGATGAGAAAAGCCATTTTATATTGACAAATCAATCTAAAAAGCCTGAAAAAATTTTTTTTGACAAAATGTTTGCTGGGTCGTTTTTCTTGCAAGGTCAAACCTTGTATATTTATGACGAGAAAACAATTCACGAATTTCAGTTAAAATTTTAAGATGCATATAGCGATTGCCGGTAATATAGGTGCAGGAAAGACAACCCTCACCCAAATGCTTTCACGACACTACAAGTGGGAAGCGCAATTAGAAGACGTTGTTGACAATCCATACTTAGACGACTTTTACAACCAAATGGAGCGATGGAGTTTTAACCTACAGGTGTACTTCCTTAATAGCCGGTTTCGCCAAGTCTTGCAGATAAGGGAAAGCGGAAAACACATTGTGCAGGATCGTACTATTTATGAAGACGCACATATTTTTGCGCCAAATCTTCATGCCATGGGTTTGATGAACAATCGTGATTTTAGCAATTATTCCGCACTATTCGAACTTATGGAATCACTAGTTCAGGCGCCCGATTTATTAATTTATCTTCGGAGTGATATTCCAAATCTAGTAAAACAAATTCATAAAAGAGGCCGAGACTATGAGAGTTCAATTAGTATTGACTACCTCAGTAGATTAAATGAGCGCTATGAAGCATGGATCCATAATTATGACAAAGGGAAACTACTGATAATCGATGTAGATCAATTAGATTTTGTCGACAAGCCTGAAGATCTTGGTAATATCATTGAAAGGATAGACGGCGAAATTAACGGTTTGTTCTAACAAAAAAACCACGCCTTAGCGTGGTTTTTTTATTCCTTTTTAGTCTTAATCTTGACTTCCTTCTTCTGAGGTTATTTTGTGTTTTTTAATCATTACTGAAACGTTACCTTTTTTAAAAGATTCAACGGCAGCCTCAACCTCTTCAACTGTACCTTCGAAAACCTTCTCCTCAGTTTTCATCTCTCCGTTCTCCATAATCATTGAAGTTACTGCAGCAGTAGCCGTTCCATCGTCATTGACTGACATATGGATTTTAACCTCTTCGGTATTATGCGATTCATGTAATGCTGAGTCTTCCACTGATGTACCTTTCACGACAAATACATTTCCTGAATCATCTGTCCACGATGAAGTTGACCCGTCAGAAGTATGTCCGCCCAAGATTGGTGCGATAACTAGACCAACCAAACATGTTAATTTGATCAAAATATTCATAGAAGGACCAGACGTATCTTTAAATGGATCACCAACTGTATCGCCTGTTACAGCTGCTTTGTGAGCGTCAGAACCTTTGAATGTCATTTCTCCATCAATCATAACTCCTGCCTCAAAGGACTTCTTAGCATTATCCCATGCACCTCCAGCATTATTTTGAAAAATTGCCCACATCACACCAGACACACAAACACCAGCCATATAGCCACCTAGTGGCTCAGCTCCAAAAACTAGTCCTATAATAATTGGTGTAATAATGGTAATTAATCCTGGAAGAATCATTTCTTTAAGTGCTGCTTGAGTAGAAATGTCAACACACTTTGCATATTCAGGTTTTCCAGTACCTTCAAGAATTCCCGGGATTTCGCGGAATTGGCGACGTACTTCTTGTACCATTTCCATAGCAGCTTTCCCAACTGATTCCATTGCCAAAGCAGAAAAAATTACTGGTATCATCCCGCCAACAAAAAGCATTGCTAAAACATCGGCTTTAAAAATATTAATACCATCAATACCTGTGAAAGTGACATAGGCTGCAAAAAGTGCTAAAGCTGTTAGTGCTGCTGAAGCAATAGCAAATCCTTTTCCAACTGCTGCCGTTGTATTTCCAACAGAATCCAAAATATCAGTACGCTGACGTACTTCAGGATCAAGTTCACTCATTTCTGCTACACCACCTGCATTGTCTGCAATTGGGCCAAAGGCATCTATGGCCAACTGCATTGCTGTTGTTGCCATCATCGCAGAGGCAGCTAAAGCAACACCATAAAATCCAGCCAAGGCATAAGATCCATAAATAGCAGCAGCAAATAAAATAACCGATAAAAACGTAGACTTCATTCCTACCGCTAATCCAGCAATAATATTGGTGGCCGCGCCAGTTGAACTGTTTTGAACAATAGACATTACTGGCTTTTTACCCAATGAGGTGTAGTAAGCTGTTACAGCTGAAATTAAAGCCCCAACGGCTAAACCAATGACCGCAGCATAGAATACATTATCTGACGTGACATTTTTATAACCTTCGCCGAAAAATTTCATCGGAATAGTTTCTGGCAACATCCAGTGAATCAAAAACCAGCATGACACTAAAGTCAATATAATAGAGACCCAGTTCCCAGTATCTAAGGCACGTTGAACTTCAGATTCTTTTGCATCATTGTTAGAAATACGAATAAAAAACGTTCCTATGATTGAAGCTAAAATACCAACGCCAGCAATAACAATAGGCAATAAAATTGGACCCATTCCATTAAAAGCATCTAACACCATTCCTGCATCGACCATATCTTTTATAATATAGTTTCCAAGAACCATCGCTGCCAAAACAGTGGCTACATAAGATCCGAACAAGTCAGCTCCCATTCCGGCTACATCACCTACATTATCACCAACGTTGTCAGCAATTGTAGCAGGATTGCGCGGATCATCCTCAGGAATACCTGCTTCTACTTTTCCAACCAAATCAGCACCAACGTCGGCCGCTTTGGTGTAAATTCCACCACCAACTCTAGCAAAAAGTGCAATTGATTCTGCACCTAACGAGAAACCAGCAAGTGTTTCAAGTATAACAGTCATGTCATTATAGAAGTTACCCCCTTCGACCAAAAACTGGCTCATGAAAAAGGTGAACAATAAACTTAACCCTAAAACGGCTAATCCTGCAACACCAAGACCCATAACGGTTCCACCGCCAAAAGACACTTTTAACGCTTGTGGCAAACTGGTCTTAGCTGCCTCTGCTGTTCTTGAGTTAGCCTCTGTTGCGATTCGCATTCCAATATTTCCAGCCAATGCCGAGAAAAACGCACCGAAAACAAAAGCTGGTACAATCATCCAACTTGTAGTGTCGACAACAACAGAAATGCCATATAAAGCAACACCAGCAATTACGACAAAGATGGCTAATAGCCGATATTCAGCACTCAAGAAGGCTAAAGCTCCTTCTTTTATGGCAAGAGAGATGTCTTGCATTTTATCGCTACCTGGGTTTTGTTTCTTTACCCATGATCTTTTAACAAGCATAAAAAGCAATCCTACAATTGCCATAGCTATTGGTACATAAATCATATTAGAGTCCATTAATATTTATTTTTTCGGTCACAAAAGTAAAAAAATTAGGTCAACCTTAAAGATCGACCCTAATTTTTTGACAATCAGTTAGTCATTATTAAATTTATGCTTTGACGTACATCACTTTTTGGACGGCCTTTACCACATCATCGCTGTTAGGTAACCACTCCTCTAATAATACTGGAGAAAATGGTGCTGGCGTGTCAGCCGTATTAATTTTTATAATTGGAGCATCAAGATAGTCGAAAATTCTACTTTGAACTTGATAAGTCAATTCAGTAGAAATATTTCCCAAGGGCCACGCCTCTTCTAGAATCACCAATCTGTTCGTTTTTTTGACCGATGCTAAAACAGTATCATAATCAATAGGGCGCACCGTCCTCAAATCAATCACTTCACATGAAATATTCATTTCGGCCAACTGGTCGGCTGCTTTTAATGCTTCTTTAATGATTTTTCCAAAGGACACAATGGTCACGTCTGTACCAGAACGTTTGATATCTGCTACCCCAAGTGGAATTAAATATTCTCCTTCTGGCACTTCGCCTTTATCACCATACATTTGCTCACTTTCCATGAAAATAACCGGATCATTATCTCGGATTGCTGACTTAAGCAATCCCTTGGCATCATATGGATTAGATGGAACAACCACCTTAAGACCGGGTGTATTGGCAAACCAACTTTCAAAAGCTTGAGAGTGTGTTGCAGCGAGCTGTCCTGCCGAAGCCGTTGGACCTCTAAACACAATTGGGCAATTGAATTGACCACCAGACATTTGTCTAATTTTTGCGGCATTATTAATAATTTGATCTATACCAACCAGTGAAAAGTTGAAGGTCATAAATTCTACAATAGGACGATTCCCAGTCATTGTAGATCCAACTGCAACACCGCCAAACCCAAGTTCTGCGATCGGTGTATCAATGACACGATCAGGACCAAACTCATCTAACATTCCTTTTGATGCCTTGTAAGCACCATTATATTCCGCAACTTCCTCGCCCATTAAATAGACCGCAGGATCTCTGCGCATCTCCTCACTCATGGCTTCTGCAATAGCTTCTCTAAATTGTATCGTTCTCATGCTCCTTTTTTAAGCGGTACAAAAATAAGGCATTGAAGACGAATAGTCCTTCAACTAAGGGAAAAATTTATTATGCATGCACAGTATTTTAGTTTTAATCACTAAATTTGCCTTGTTAAAACAGCTAAATCCTCCCGTTAAATGAAAATATTAGTCTGTATTAGTCATGTTCCAGACACGACTTCAAAAATCAATTTTACAGAAAATAACACCCAATTCGATCCAAATGGCGTCCAATTTATAATTAACCCAAACGATGAATTTGGTCTAACAAGAGCCATGTGGTTCAAAGAAAAACAAGGGGCAACAGTCGATGTTGTGACCGTTGGAGAAGTCGCAGTTGAACCCACTTTGAGAAAAGCATTAGCGATTGGAGCAGATGCCGCCATTCGAATCAATATGACACCGCAAGACGGATTTTCAGTGGCGCAACAGCTGGCCAAAGTTGTTCAAGATGGCAACTATGATTTAGTAATCGCTGGACGCGAATCCATTGACTACAACGGTGGAATGGTGCCTGGAATGATGGCTGAACTAATTGGTGCCAATTTTGTAAATAATTGCATTTCACTAACCATTCAAGACAATAGTGTTATTGCTGAAAGAGAAATTGATGGCGGAAAAGAAACCTTGACCACCAAATTACCCTTAATTATTGGCGGGCAAAAAGGCTTAGTTGAAGAAAGTGACCTCAGAATTCCAAACATGAGAGGCATTATGATGGCACGTCAAAAACCTTTGAATGTTATTGATCCTATCGATGCGATTACAAAAAGCAGCACCAAGTCATTCGAAAAACCTGAGTCTAAGGGAGCGGTCACACTGGTTGATAAGGATAATCTCGATCAACTTATTAATTTGTTACACAACGAAGCCAAAGTCATCTAACTCAAAAGAGAAAACGCATGTCCATTTTAATATACGCTGAGACACAAGACGGTCAATATAGCAAAAGTGCCTTTGAATTGGCATCATATGCTCACGCCTTGGCAAGTACATTGAATACTTCTGTCACTGCTCTTGCCATAAATGCATCAGACCCTAAGTCAATTGAGCGTTATGGTGTTAATAAGGTTCTTGAAGTGAAAAATACAGTCTTGTCCACTTTTAGTGCTCAATTGTATGCAAACGTTATTTCACAAGCCGCTAAATCTGACGGCAGTTCAATTGTGATTGTAAGTTCAAGTGCAGATAGCAAATTTTTAGCTCCACTTTTGGCTGTAAAATTAGAGGCGGCATTTGCCTCTAACGTTGTAGCATTACCTACTAGCATTGCACCGTTTTTAGTAAAACGAACCGTTTTCACCAACAAAGCTTTTGGTATCACCGAATTGAACTCAGATGTTAAATTATTAGCCTTGTCAAAAAACGCATTTGGCTTGATCGAAAACCCCTCCATTGCAAGCGTGGTTGCATTTGATGTTACATTACCATCAATTACGCAATCGGTAACTGGAATTGATAAAGCTACTGACAAAGTGACCATAGCAGATGCTGAAATTGTTGTTTCCGCTGGACGTGGACTAAAAGGTCCCGAAAACTGGAACATCATCGAAGAACTGGCTGAGGTCCTTGGAGCAGCAACAGCCTGCTCTAAACCTGTTTCTGATATGGGCTGGCGCCCACATGGCGAACATGTAGGTCAGACTGGTAAGCCTGTAGCATCAAATCTTTATATTGCAATTGGTATTTCAGGTGCTATCCAGCATTTGGCTGGTATCAACTCTTCAAAAGTAAAAGTCGTTATCAATACGGATCCAGAAGCACCGTTTTTTAAGGCAGCAGATTATGGTGTTGTTGGTGACGCGTTTGAAGTGGTTCCAGAACTTATCGAAAAACTAAAAGTTTTCAAGAGTCAAAACTCATAATTTTGCTATATTCATATCCTGATTTTAAGGCATGCATTTTCTTGCCTTAGTTGAAGTTAATAATGAGCTTAATTAGACTTGACATCAAAGGAATTTCCTACAGCCAAACCCAAAATGGTGCCTATGCACTTATTTTGAATGAGGTTGAAGGCACGAGAAAATTGCCAATCGTTATTGGTGCCTTTGAAGCACAATCGATCGCCATCGCGCTCGAAAAAGAAATTAAGCCTCCCCGTCCTCTTACCCACGATTTATTTAAAAGTTTTTCAGATCGCTTTGACATTAAAGTAAAGCAGGTGATTATACATAAATTGGTGGATGGTGTTTTTTACTCAAGTTTGATTTGCGAACGTGATAAAATTGAGGAAATCATTGATGCCCGAACAAGCGATGCCATTGCATTGGCCTTGCGTTTTAATGCTTCAATTTTTACATATGAAACCATATTAGATAAGGCTGGTATATTTTTAAGTCAAGAAAAAACCGCCGAAACAGAGCTCTCTAGTGATAATGTTATTGCCTCAAATTTAGAATCCCTGCATGATAGTGACGATTACGTCAATCTTTCGGAAATAAGTTTAGAAACCTTGAACGAAATGCTCGACGAAGCCGTGAAAAATGAAGACTACGAATCAGCCGTTCGTCTTCGTGACGAAATTTCTAAAAGATAATTGATGAGACATTTATTGTTATTATTTACAGCCTCTGTTCTGGTAAGTTCACTTGGAATTGGTCAAAATATTGAGGGAAAATGGTCATTTGCAAAGATTATTGATTCTCAAGGCGCGATCTTATTGGATATTGACCCATCGTCAGATATAATGACTTTAGAGAGTGGTTTATTTCAATACACCTTAAAAGCAAAAGATTTATTAGCGCAAGGTAGTTACACAAAACAAGACAGTATAATCACTTTTAAATATACCTCTCCATCTGACACAATTCGTGTTTATCGCATCAAACAATCAGATGCTGATAATTTAGTAATCGAAGAAAACGGGACCACCTATTCATTTCAAAATCAATTAGCAAACAATAATGTAGCAACGATTATTCCTAGTCAAGGATTTACAACTAATGGATTGCTCAGAGGTCTACTTGGAATGTTTGTATTAGTATTTATATCCTTCTTGTTTAGCAGCAACAAACGGGGTATTAATTGGAAAATTGTTGGCCTCGGCCTTTCCTTTCAGGCTCTTATTGCTGTTGGTGTGTTAAAAATTGGATTTATTCAAACGGCCTTTGAAGGTGTTGGCAAAGTATTTATTGCTATACTTGAATTTACCCAGTCTGGAAGTGCTTTTTTGTTTGATGGTTTAATTACCAACACCCAAAACTTTGGATATATTTTCGCCTTTCAAGTTCTTCCAACTATCATCTTTTTTTCTGCCTTCACCTCAGTTTTGTTTTATTTGGGTATCATTCAAAAAGTGGTCAAAGGCTTGGCTTGGCTTTTGTCAAAAGCACTAAAAATTTCTGGAGCTGAGAGCTTAAGTGTTGCAGGCAATATTTTTTTAGGACAAACCGAAGCGCCTTTATTGATCAAGGCCTATTTAGAACGAATGAATAAATCCGAAATGTTATTGGTCATGATTGGCGGAATGGCAACGGTTGCTGGTGCGGTATTAGCAGCTTATATTGGATTCTTAGGCGGAGAAGATCCGGTTTTAAGATTACAGTTTGCTAAACACCTTTTAGCCGCATCTGTAATGGCTGCTCCCGGTGCTATTGTAATTTCTAAGATTCTTTATCCTCAAAATGAGCCAATTAATAATGATGTTAAAGTCTCATACGACAGAATTGGCAGTAATTTTCTTGATGCTATTGCTAATGGCACCACCGAAGGCTTGAAACTTGCTGTCAATGTCGGCGCAATGTTATTGGTATTTGTTGCCTTTATTGCCATGTTTAATGGAATATTAGATGTTATTGGTGACTGGACCAATCTTAACGCATGGGTAGCTGACAACTCCAGTTACTCTGGACTGACTTTAGAGGCAATTTTAGGAACTGTATTTGCCCCTTTGATGTGGCTTATTGGTGTGGCTACTGAAGATACTATGTTGATGGGTCAGCTTTTAGGAATTAAATTGGCTGCAAGCGAATTTATAGGTTATATTCAATTATCAGATTTGAAAGATGCCGCAAATGGTATTCATTTTTCATACAATAAATCCATTATCATGGCCACCTACATGCTTTGTGGATTTGCGAATTTTGCTTCTATTGGTATTCAAATTGGTGGTATTGGAGCCCTTGCACCTGGGCAGAGAACAGTATTATCGAAATTTGGAATGAAAGCATTAATTGGTGGAACAATCGCATCCTTAATGTCTGCTACTATTGCAGGAATTATTATTGGTTAACTGATAATTTTAAGAACAGTATTATGAGACAATATATCGATTTGGTCAACCATGTGTTGAAAGAAGGACATGAAAAAGGTGACCGCACTGGGACAGGAACCAAAAGTGTTTTTGGCTACCAAATGCGATTTGACCTATCCAAAGGGTTTCCAATGGTCACGACAAAAAAACTACACTTAAAATCCATCATACACGAACTCCTTTGGTTTATCAAAGGCGATACAAACATCGGCTATCTCAATGAAAATGGTGTTCGTATTTGGAACGAATGGGCGGATAACAATGGCGACTTGGGTCCCGTTTATGGCCATCAATGGCGAAATTGGAACAGTGAAGGCATTGACCAACTCAAAGAAGTTATCGATACGCTCAAAACAAATCCAAACAGCCGTAGAATGCTTGTGAGTGCTTGGAACCCTTCAGTTCTTCCAGACACCTCCGAATCATTTGAATCTAACGTAGCAAAAGGCAAAGCCGCCTTACCACCATGCCATGCCTTTTTTCAATTTTATGTTGCCAATGGAAAACTGTCTTGCCAATTGTATCAGCGTAGTGCGGATATTTTTTTAGGTGTTCCATTCAATATTGCATCTTATGCCTTACTCACTATGATGATGGCTCAAGTTTGCGGTTATGAGGCGGGTGATTTTATTCACTCGTTTGGGGATGCGCATATATACAGCAACCATCTAGAGCAATTAAAACTGCAATTATCACGAGAACCTCGACCGTTACCTAAAATGACGCTCAATCCGAAAGTGATTGATATTTTTGATTTTACTTTTGACGATTTCACCCTTTCCAATTATGATGCCCATCCACCAATTAAAGGTGCGGTAGCCATTTAATCAAAGTATTATGTTTAAGGCCCACAAATCTTCGTCTTTTGATCCCGAACAAATGGAACTCATGGCCTATGCCCAAAAACGAATTAGGCAAAAAAGAAATTGGTTCAATCATGGTGCGATATTCTTTATCGGCAGTATCATTTTATGGATTATGAATATGGCCCTTAGGGCAGGTATTGACACCACATTTTTTGGCTACCCATGGTTTGTTTCAGCGGTTTTGTTATGGTTTGCCCTTTGGCTTTACCACGGACTAAGTGTCTTTGTTTTTAACCGATTTTTAGGCGACGCTTGGGAAAAAAAACAAATCGACATATTAATGGCAAAACAAGAAAAAAAAATCATTCAGCTTCAAGCTAAATTAAAAGACAAAAAAGAAATTATTGATTCAAAACAATCTGGTGGTATGAATAATACAGCTAAGGTGATAATGATTGTTGCAGCTTCAGACAATAACGTCATTGGCAAAGACAATCACCTAATATGGCGCTTAAAATCCGATTTACAACGGTTTAAAACCATGACTTCGGGTCATACCATTATAATGGGGCGTAAGACTTTTGAAAGTTTTCCTAAACCACTACCAAATCGCAAACATATCGTCATATCAAGACAAAAAGATTATCACGTGCCAGAAGGTGTACTGTTGGCTCATAGCATCAACGAAGCACTTTTAATGGGTCAGGAATTGGGACAAACTTATGTCATTGGTGGTGGGGAGATTTACAAACAAGCCATGCCTTTTTGTGATACCATTGAACTTACCAGAGTTCATACAGAATCAAAAGGTGATACCTTTTTTCCAAACTTAGACATGCAGGTCTGGAAGTTATTGAATAAAGAAAGTCATCAGGCCGATAAAGACAACGAATTTGATTATTCTTTTTTAACTTATAAAAAAAATTAACTTTGTCCTGTTTTAAACCCCAAAAACATGACATTTCATATCTACCTAACCTTTGATGGTCAATGCGAAGCAGCTTTTAATTTCTACAAATCCGTTTTTGATGGAAAGTTTGACGAATTGAAATATTTCAAAGATATACCTCAAAATTATGAGGTAAACACTACACATGTTACTGATGATAAAATCATGCATATTTCTTTGCCTATTACAAAACATTTTGTACTGCTAGGCTGTGATGCTGAAGGACCTATGAAACAACAGTATCAAAAAGGAACCAACTTTTCCATCAGTCTCAACGTGAAAAATAAAAAAAAGCACGGAAAATATTTGAAAGACTGTCCAATCATGGGGAGGTTCATTCTCCGTTGGCCGAAACCTTTTGGGGTTCGTATTTTGGTATGATTACAGATCAGTTTGACATTAAATGGATGGTCAGTGCACCATTATAATTTGAGTGACTTAACAAATAATGCTTTTAGGGTCAAGGTCCTAAAACAAAAATTATAGCTATTTTTGACAATTCAAAATAGACCAATGAAGGCATTTGTTTTTCCGGGCCAAGGGGCTCAATTTCCAGGAATGGGTCGTGACCTCTACCAAAACGATGCAGCCGCCAAAGCATCATTTGATCGCGCTGATGATATTTTAGGATTTAGCATTACTGATATTATGTTTGAAGGGGACGATGAATCCTTACGTGCCACCGACGTTACTCAACCTGCCATTTTTTTACATTCGGTGATTCTAGCCCAAATATTGGGTCACCACTTTAAACCCGATATGGTTGCTGGTCACTCCTTAGGCGAATTTTCTGCCTTAGTTGCAAGCCACGCACTGTCTTTTGAAGATGGCCTGAGATTAGTATCTCAACGTGCTCAAGCCATGCAAGCGGCGTGCGAGCAAGTTTCTGGAACAATGGCAGCAATTTTAGGTTTAGACGATGAAGTGGTTGAGTCCGTTTGCGCTCAAATTAACGATGTTGTAGTTCCTGCCAATTACAACTGCCCTGGTCAATTGGTTATTTCAGGGAGTATTAGAGGGATTGAATTGGCTTGTGAGGCCTTGAAAGAGGCAGGTGCAAGAAGGGCACTGGTGCTCCCTGTTGGTGGAGCATTTCATTCTCCACTCATGGCGCCAGCAAGAGATCAATTGGCCGCAGCCATCGAGCAAACCCATTTTGATAAACCAATTTGTCCTATATATCAAAATGTCCATGCCGCTCCAGAAACAGATCCTAAAGTGATCAAAGAGAATCTTGTGGCACAGCTTACGGCTCCTGTGCGATGGACTCAGTCCGTTCAGAAAATGGCCGAAGATGGTGCACAATTTTTTACCGAAGTGGGACCAGGAAAAGTATTACAAGGCTTGGTCAAAAAAATCAACAAAGAGCTTGAAGTGAGTTCTGCAGAAATTTAATAAAACTATATTCATGATTTCAAAACGGAATCGCCTTTTGGCATTGCTCATTTTTGCATCGGTTGTATTGGATCAAGCGTCTAAGATATTAATCAGAAACTATATTGATAGATACCAGTCGATTTCATTGATTGGGGAATATTTTACGCTGACCAATGTAGAAAATCCTGGCGCTTTTTTGGGTATGGGAAGTGACTTAAGTCCTAGTTTAAAATTAGTATTGCTACTTATTTTACCTGTTATAGTTTTAGGTATTGTCATGTACAAACTATTCACAGAAACAACGCTTGACAAATGGTCAACCATAGGGTTCGCCTCAATTATTGGTGGTGGGATTGCCAATATGTTGGACCGTTTTAGATTTGGATCAGTTACTGATTTCCTCCATATTGACTTTGGCGGTGTTTTTAGGACAGGCATTTTCAATGTTGCTGACATGTTCGTCAGCGCAGGATTAATTATTCTAATTCTTGTTGGATTCAAAAAGAAACCTCAAAAAGAAACAACCGAGTCTTAGAAGTTTTTATAGATTTTACCCGCTTTCATTACAAATTGAACATCTTCTAGAGTATAAATATTTTGCAACGGGTTGTCATCAACAGCAACAATGTCTGCTGCAAACCCTTTTGAGATTACCCCAATCATATTGGGCACGCCTAACACTTTAGCATTAGTAACGGTAGCCGATTGTATGGCTTCCATAGCAGACATGCCGGCCTCAACCATATATCCAAATTCCTTTGCGTTTTGACCATGAGGAAAAACACCGGCATCGGTTCCAAATGCAATGGCTACACCCTTTTTATAGGCTTTTGCAAATGTGCCTTGGATTTTTGGCCCAATTTCTAATGCTTTCGGGACAATCACATCTGGATAGTAGCCATCTATTTTGGCATTTTCGGCAACAAATTTTCCTGCCGTAATGGTAGGTACATAATAGGTTTTATATTCTTTCATAAGATCCATAGTAGCCTCACTCATAAGTGTACCGTGTTCAATAGTTGTAACACCGCCTCTAATAGCCCGCTGCATGCCTTCGTCGCCATGAGCATGGGCCGCCACAATCATCCCATAGTCCTTAGCGGTCTCACAAATGGCTTTAACTTCTTCCAGAGTAAATTGCGGGTTTTGACCATTCTTAGCTACACTTAAAACCCCTCCAGTAGCAGTAATTTTGATCATATCTGCTCCATTTTTTAACGTTGACGCACCGCTTTTCGCGCATCAGCAACGCTATTGATAACGCCATCCTCAGGGCCTGGATCACCCATAAGATCTTCACGCATCCCATTAGTGGGGTCAGCATGACCACCAGTTGTTGCAATGGATTTGCCAGCGGTATAAATTCGTGGACCTTCAACCTTCCCAGCGTTAATAGCATTTCTCAAAGCAATATTTACACCAGACCCTCCAAGATCTCGAACCGTAATAAATCCTGCCATTAAAGTGGTTTTAGCAAAACCTAAAGACTCGAAGGCCACGTCAGCAAGGTTATCAGTAAATTCTTTCAAATATTGATTGGCATTGGTCTCATGCTCAATATGAACATGCATATCAATGAACCCAGGTAAAACTGTTTTATTTGATAAATCGATTACCTCAAAAGACGGATCACTCGGAGTAATAAAGTTATTTTCAACAGCGGTAATCAGTCCATGAGATACAACTATTGTTTTCTTTTTTAGTAATTCCCCATTTTGTGTGTCGATCAATTGTCCAGCGTGGATTTAATAATTTTGAGAAAAAACAGGTGCACAAATTACAAGTGCAAATAGGGTAAAAAGTAGTTTTTGCATGATATTGAGTTTAGTTCAACTCAATATTAGGAAATATTTCTAACATGTTGTTCCCACAACCAAGCCGATTTTAGAGAATCGTCTAAATTTCGAGAAGCTTGCCAACCGAGAATATCGCGCGCCTTAGTCGTGTCGGCATATATTTCTACCACATCACCTTCGCGACGTGGTGCAAATTTATAAGATAATTTAACCTGGGTTGTGCGTTCAAAAGATTTAATCACCTCTAAAACAGAACAGCCAGCGCCAGTGCCAATATTAAACACTTCAAATCGATCATTGTTTTTTTGGTTCAACAAACGTTCCACTGCCACAACATGGGCTTCCGCCAAATCCATCACATGAATATAATCTCTAATACATGTGCCATCCGCTGTTTCATAATCGTTACCGTAAACTTGAATTGCTGAACGCAGACCAGCAGCCGTTTGGGTAATGAATGGCACTAAATTTTGAGGTACACCAAGAGGTAATTCGCCAATTAAAGCCGATTGATGCGCCCCAATTGGGTTAAAATAACGCAAGGCAATGGCACTAAAATTTTGCTCGGCCTTGACCACATCTCGTAAAATTTCTTCACCAATTTGCTTGGTATTGCCGTAGGGCGATATGGCCGATTTAATGGGTGCCAATTCTGTAATTGGTAAGGTGTCGGGGGTTCCATATACGGTACACGACGAGCTAAAAATAAATTTCGATGCTGAAACGAACCTCAATAAATTGATCATTCCTGTAAGGTTGTTGTGATAGTATAAAAGTGGGTTTTCAACACTTTCTCCAACTGCTTTTGAAGCCGCAAAATGAATCACCCCATCGATATTCTTGTTCACATCAAAATACGACTTAACCGCATCAAATTGTCTTAAATCAAGTTTTTGAAAATCTGGATTTTGACCTGTGATTTTAAAAATTCCTTCCAAAACATCAAGACTTGAATTGGACAAATCATCAATGATGCTCACCTGATGACCTTGATCTATAAGTGCCACAACAGTGTGCGATCCAATATAACCTAATCCGCCAGTTACAAGAATTTTAGCCATCGATAAAGTCTAAAATCGTTTTTGAAATAAATTCGATTTGCTCCTGATCCAATTCAGTGTGCATTGGCAAAGAAAGTACTTCATCAGATAATCTGTTGGTTACTGGAAAATCTGACTCCAAATATCTTTCATCAAGGTATGCTTTTTGACGGTGCAGTGGAATAGGATAGTAAACCCCACATGGAATGTTTTGGCTTTGTAAATGATCCACTAAAGCATCGCGATCAATTCCTTTAATTTTTAGAGTATATTGATGAAACACATGGCAATCGCATTGATCACAAATCGATTGACAACCGTTAGCCATCGCTGGCAACTCTATATTGGGATGATGGGCAAATGCCTTGTTATAAGCCTTTGCTGACGCCCTACGTTTGGCATTATAACCATCCAAATAAGGCAATTTGGCATTGAGCACCACCGCTTGTATGGTGTCTAAACGAGAATTGACACCAACCACATCGTGATGATAACGTTGATACATTCCATGATTGACTATACCTCGCAAAGTATGAGCCAGATCATCGTCATTGGTGAAAATGGCCCCACCATCTCCATAGGCTCCCAAATTTTTTGAAGGGAAAAAAGAAGTCGCAGCCACATGACCCATAGTTCCAGCCATTTTCTTCTGACCTGACTTTGTGGTATAAGAGGCCCCAATCGCTTGTGCATTATCTTCAATTACAAATAGGTTGTGATTATTAGCGATATCCATAATAGCGTCCATATTGGCACACATGCCAAATAAATGTACTGGCACAATGGCTTTTGTTTTGGGGGTAATCGCCTTGATAAGTCCATTAACATTAATATTGAAAGTGTCCTCATCGACATCGACCAAAACTGGTGTAAGTCCGAGCAGTGCAATAACTTCAACCGTAGCAGCAAAAGTAAAATCGGCTGTAATCACCTCATCGCCTGGCTTTAGTCCAAGCCCCATCATGGCGATTTGAAGCGCATCTGTACCATTCGCACATGGAATAACATGCTTCACATCAAGATAATTCTCAAGGGCTTTTTGAAATTCGTGGACTTTAGGTCCGTTTATAAAAGCTGTAGTTTCCAAAACCTCTTGAATTCCTTGATTCACCTCAGTTTTGATTGCCTCATACTGACCGTTTAGGTCAACCATTTTGATTTGTTTCATCGGTAAAATGCTATTGTTATGACTGCTTTATCACGAATCGCAGGCTGTGCGAAATTACAAATTTGCCACTTGGCAATCGTATTTTGGCGGAAGAAATGTAATTTCGCAGAAAGATTTACCGTGAGGCTATTGTATCGTTTTGTTCTTTCCTTGAGTTCGGTGGTCGTTCCAGTACTTTCATTTTTCAATAGTAAAATGCGCAAAGGGGCCGATGGACGGCGGTCAACCCTTGAGATTATTCATCGAACTATTGGATCAAAAGATCAAGTATTTTGGTTTCATTGTGCTTCCTTGGGGGAATTTGAGCAAGGGCGTCCTGTTTTCGAAGCGCTTGTAGCAAAGCATCCAACCTACAAAGTGGTCTTAAGTTTTTTCTCACCATCTGGTTATGAGCATTGCCCAAATCTGGATTGGATTTCGGCGAAAGTCTATATGCCCTTAGATTCAAAAAAGAATGCTGAGCAATTTATTGCAGCCGTTCATCCTTCAATGGCTGTTTTTGTGAAGTACGATATTTGGCCCAATCACCTTAGAGCAATTTATCATACTGGTGGTCGTGCCGTTTTGATTTCGGCTGTATTCAGACCAAGTCAGGTTTATTTTAAAAGTTATGGGCAAATGTTCGCTTCGGCCTTAAATGCCTTTGAACATATTTTTGTCCAGGATGACGCATCCAAACAGCTATTAAATCAGCACGGCTTTGATCAAGTAACTGTTTCTGGCGACACGCGCTATGACCGTGTTTCGATCAACAAGGCCACAAACATCGACTTGCCAGATATTGAGCGTTTTGTCGACAACCGACCTTGCTTTGTGGCAGGCAGTATCTGGCCAGATGATCTTGATTTGATTTCCACCTTTTTGAATATCCCCCACGCACCCAAATGTATTTTAGTGCCTCATGAAATAGATCAGAATGCCATTGCCCAACTTCAAAAACAATTAATGCGATCTAGTGTTTTATACTCCAAAAGTCAGAATCAAAAGTTAGAAGATTTTGAGATATTGATTATTGATTGCGTCGGACTCCTTTCAAAAATTTATCATTTTGCAGATGTAGCCTATGTGGGTGGTGCCGCAGGAACTACCGGAATGCATAATGTATTAGAACCTGCCGTATTTGGATGCCCCATCGTGATCGGTAAAAACCATCAGCGCTATCCAGAAGCCACATCCTTAATAGAACATGGCGGGATGTTTTCTGTGTCGCATCCGCATGTTTTTTATCAAACGGTAAGTTCATTATTTGAAAACCATGAAGAACGCGTGAAATTAGGACGCATCAATTCAGATTTTGTCGCATCACAATGCGGAGCCACTGCAGTTGTTACAAACTATTTCCTTGAACATCCCTTTGATCAAAACCATTCGTTTGTGTAATGAGTTGTCAAAAGTTTCTGTTAAAAGATTAGAATCAAGTCTAAGCATTCCTAAAATGTTATTATTCAATTTAGAACATGATAGCAGTAAAAACCTTTTACCTCAAGGAGGTACAGTAAACTATTTTGGTAAAATTTTCAGCCCATCTCAGGCAGATCATTTTGTCAATGAGCTTGTGCAAAATATTGAATGGCGCAATGACGAGGCTTTAATGTTTGGGAAAAGGATTGTTACAAAACGAAAAGTGGCATGGTATGGCGAGAAACCTTTTGCATATACCTATTCAAAAACCACCAAATTGGCATTGCCATGGACCAAGACGTTGTTGGAATTAAAAGCTGCCATTGAAGAAAAAACAGCAGAAACATTCAACTCCTGTTTACTCAACCTTTATCACAATGGTAATGAAGGCATGGGTTGGCATAGCGACGACGAAAAGCAACTGAAGAAAGATGGCACCATTGCATCATTGAGTTTTGGTGCAGAACGAAAATTTGCATTTAAGCACAAAGAAAATAAAGAAGTGATTTCGCTGAAGTTAGAGCATGGCAGCCTTCTGGTGATGAACGGTGAAACTCAAACCCAATGGCTGCACAGATTACCGCCAACCAAACTGATCTCACAAATGAGAATCAACTTAACTTTCAGAACTATTGTGGCTTAATACTTCGATATCGCAACCAGCATAGAGTCGTTGGTTTTAAGTAAAGACTATAAAAAAACCTCCAATCTATAAAGATTGAAGGCTACTGTTGTACTCGAGGCGGGACTTGAACCCGCACGAACATTACTGCTCATTGGATTTTAAGTCCAACGTGTCTACCAATTCCACCACTCGAGCAATCCAATAAAATAACGCTTTACAAGCATCATACTGAGCGAAAGACGGGATTTGAACCCGCGACCCTCACCTTGGCAAGGTGATGCTCTACCCCTGAGCTACTTTCGCGTTAGGGATGCAAATGTA
>Ga0206131_10000831_pt1 | contig 41356 bp, 46 predicted proteins | sample Helgoland_Spring_FD_148636 | JGI IMG/M metagenome (GOLD analysis project Ga0206131, IMG submission 148636) | Pelagic subsurface seawater microbial communities from Kabeltonne, Helgoland, North Sea - Helgoland_Spring_Bloom_20160517_1 | ecosystem: Environmental > Aquatic > Marine > Epipelagic ... | reverse complement strand
GGATGGGTATCGTAGTAAATGCGATTCCACGCATTCATTGTTACTCTATCTCTAGGAAGATTTAAGTTAGCCAGCTGAAACAGTGGAGAGTAAACTTCTGGACCCATTCTATCAGTCTGAGAAGAGCTACTAGGCTGGCCCATTGGAGATACTATAGATCCGATTTTATTTAAAGAATCCTGCCTGTACTTTGGGGAGTGTGCGATGGATGGAGTTTTTGACGCAATACTATCCTCATCAGCAACAGCCTTTTTGGTTATTGCGTCACTAATCTCAGCCCTTCTAACATCAGATAGAGCATCAAACTTTTTTCCAGGATTGTTTGGTCTACTTGTTCTTCTCATAATCTTCCCCGACAACTTAAATCATTTAATTAATATAATACTATATAATACTATATAGAAAAAGTTAAAGTCTAACTTTCGCTATAACGGGAACAGGAAAGTTTGGCTTGTCAACATGACCAGGTCTTACGGTAAATCCCTTTGTAAGGTCAAATTTATATGCCATATAAGCATACATAAGTGCCATAAGTCCATCATTAGGTAATGACCCCTTAACATATGTTTTTATTGGCTGTCCACCGACAACTCTTTGTTTTAATTCCATAGAGGTGCAGTGATCTATAAGCCACTCTATCTTCTCATAAGATTTCCACGGCATTCTTATCTTACCCTTCTTAAATAAATCAAAAATCTCCTCAATCATCAAGTCTTTATTATAAGACACGATAAGTTCTTCTTCTCTATACTTCATAGGCTTCACTAGCGACGCACTACCCTGAGCTCCAAGAAATCTTTCCCCATACATAAGCTGTATATCATGAACAACATCCTGACCAAAGAACCAGTCAGAAACTCCTCTTTTTATTCCAAATCTTCTATACACTTCTTTTATTGTTTCTTTCTTATATTCAAAATTATTCTGTCTCAACTTATGAGCATGCTCAACTAAAATTATACCATCGTGAGTTACGGATATTACAACAACGCAAGAATAAGACTGTCCTCCGACAGAACCCTTAGTATCATCCTTTCCGCCCCAGTCTACGCCCATATAGGATGTTTTTATTCTAGTATCTATAGTTTGAGAGAAAGATCTATCTTCATCCTTACACTTATCGTGTATGTCCGCCTTTGTCAGAGGCATCCCTGATCCAGAGTAAAACTCTCCGATTACCTCATTATTCCAAACTCTTTCTGTTTGCGCAGGGTTATTTTCAGGCATTAGATCAAGAATATTTTCTTTTGAAAAGTAAGGTATATATAGTTGATTCACCTGAAATCCAACATACTTGGCATTCTTTGATCCAGTCACAACCCACTTCCCTTTTTCTATTGCAACGGTTTTATGCTGCCTGTGCTGACAAAGAGGACACTCTATTGTAAACTTCTCAACCCATATCTTTCTCCACCTATCATCTTCGGTAAGGTAGAAGGGGTACGTTTGGTCACACTTTTCACATCCCAGATGATAATATCTTTTATCTGACATTTCCCATATGGTATTAAAATGAGACCCCCTCTCTTTTGGAGTTCCAAAAAAAACCTGCACGCCCTTACCTACAGGCCCGTACTTTGCGGCTGTAAGTATTTTTGTAGCATTACCTATTGCTGTCGGATTCATATCTTGAACTTCATCAAAGAAGCCGAAGTCTACAGTCATACCTCTTATTCTGTCGGCATCAGAACCTACAGATTCTATCCAAAGCGTTCCAGTTTCAAACTGCTTCATGGTAAGATTATCTACAGCGTTTTGAGATTTAAGCTTGTTATCGTTTATGAAGTCATCTTTAGCGGTTCTTATCATCCCTTCTAATTTATCTTGAGAGAACTTCTTTACTTGGGCTAATGCTGGAAACAGATGGACGACTCTGGCTGGCGGCTTTGAGAATAGGCCAGAGTTTGTAAAGTAAAGGTCCAGACCTCCCGCCATAACAGAAGCTCCGACCTGTCTTCCTTTTTTTATAACTATAGGCTTTCCGTTAGCCTTCGGAGCCTGCAAGGCGATATATCTATATATATCGACCATAAAGCGCCATCCATTACCAAGAATTTTAAACGGCTCTCCATCTATAGTGAGATTGTTTTCTATAAACATCGCAGGATCTAAATCCTGAAATCTTTTCGATACCTCATCAAATAAATCTACTTCATCTTTAAATTCTTTACTCATACAGACATACTACTCTTCGAAGAAAAAAAATTAGCCCTTGTCGTTATCATCTTCTTCAAAATCATATATTCCCTCTGAAGGTATAAACTCAACCTGTCTGAATTCAGAAGGCTTTCTCATATCTCCCACATGTTTCTTCAACTTGTCTGGGCACATATTCCCCTCAAAAGAGTAAAATTGCGGTATTTCATTTCTACACTTAGAAAGAAGTTTCTCATAAACCATAGATGGGTTCTCAGACAGAGCACTCTTCATGTAATTAAGAACATATACTATAAATTCTAAAATCTTTGTAGAGTTGCAAGATTCGCAGGACCCACAAGTGCACTTTTCTTTCATAGAGCAAGCTTCACAAGATCCGCAATCACAATCAGATGCCGACTTGTTAATTGCATTGTTCGCACCTGTCAAGAAACCTATCCTGTTTTTTATATCATGCATCTTATCTTCAATATTTGCAAACTTTTCTTCTACCCTAAGATCTTTTCTTTCTTTAACTCTATCCAAGTAGTTACTTTCTTTCGTTATAGTGCTTGCAAAATCTCTAATCCAATCTGATGTTATATTGTAAGATTCTTTTTCGCCTATTCTTGTTACTTTCATATCACAATCTCCTAATTTTTATATTGCGCAATATATTACAACATAGTTGCCTTTAGCTACGGCATCTTCATATCCGTAATCTCCCTTCCTTGCAATTGACATCATAACCTCATCTTCTGAGAAGCTCTCACTAGCCATGCCCTCTTCGATTGCATATTTTAAAAACTCTGACCTGATTCTTTTTGCTTCTTGTAGAAATATAAAAACTTGGTCACCATCGTCTTGAAATACATTATCAACGGCTTTCAAGCCCTCTTCGGTAAGTCCGCCCTCTTCCATAGACTCTTTTATAATTGAGTCTATTTTGTCGGCGAACTTAGAGCTTCCAGCAGCATCAAGCTCATTTGCAATTTTTATTATTTTTTTTGCGAGATCTATGTTCATTTTGCACCTGTAAACTAAGCGAAGTAGTTGGTTATAAAGTCAACACCCTGAAGTTCTTCTTCAGAAGATTTTAACTCTTTCTTATCTGCAGACTCAAGGGAGGGCATTGTACCTCTATCTTTAAATATAGGCTGACCCATATCCATCAATGTTTGAAGTATTTCAAGCTGCTCTCTTTCGTTAATATCATACTTGTTTAGTAGATACTCATAGACATCTTCAAAGGGCTTCCCTGCAGAAACTGTTGAGTTTATTAGTATTCCAGATATAGCTCTTATGAAGGGAGTAATGGAAATTACCATATTGCTTGGAGTGCTCGCAGTCTTTAAAATGTCAAAGGAGCCTCTTAGAAGATTTGAAGATTTAGTCTTTTCTGGCAACATTTGCTTTAATTTTTTCATATGATCTTTTAGATAGAATATATCGGTAAGAACTTTCTCCTGTATTGAGCTTAAATCATCAATACTTTCATTTAAATGACCCTCAATATCATTTCTTATAGATGTAGATATTTCATTTGCAAGTCTCTGAAGCCAGGCAATCGCTCTTTCACATCCAAGAAGGCTGCTTCCGTCATGAGTTGGTATTTTTCCAGGGTATTGAAAATTTACGTATCTTGGAAAGTCTGGGAGATATCTGTCATCCTCATAAGTTCTTTCTCTTTCCTCGTCATCCTTCATATCATCAGATCCGAATTCCGAGATGGATATTTCTGAGCCAGGAATCATGATGTCTTTAAGTTTTGTGTCATCACCCGCCATTTCCATTATCTCTTCAAACTCTTTGTTGAGATCCTTTTGAGCAGCGTCGAACTTGGGAGTTTTCTGACCTACACCCTCCTCTATGTCTTCTTGCATTTCGTCGATATCATCGTTCATCATATCTTTTAAATCTTTTAAGGACTTATCCTTATAGTCTTCAAAAAAAGAAGATAAGGATTCTGCTTCAAGTTCTGGTAAAGCCATATCAAAAGCTCTTTTATTTCGCATGTTTGCTCCAAATTCTAACTTTAGTTTGTAGTAAAGCTGTTTGTAAAATTGTTTAATCCCCTATACTGATTGACATGGTTGTCATCCTTATAGGCGTCAAATGGGTTCCCATCTTCGAAAACGGGTGTACTATCTTGTAAATTATTAGCATAAAATCTAGGATAATCAGGACTGCTTCCTCCAGAAGAGATCGGATCGAAAGGCTTTAGCTCTACCTCTTTTTTATCTTCTGGATCATCATTCATGATTTCCCTAAACATTTCTTTCTCTTGATCTGATAATCTGTCTTTAAGATAATTGTATAATTTGGTGATTCTATTATCAGTCATTTATATACCTACCTAAAAGCTTTTTCCTTATTAACAGCTCTTTATACTTTCCCGCAAGAGGAATTATTTTAAAAATATCAAGGTTAAAGACAATATTTAAAAAGTAATCTTCATCATGATCCATCGCTTTTGCAAAAGATCCGAATAAATATTTTTTATTTTTTTCAAAACAATACTTTATGTAAGGTTTATTATCCTTATAGAAAGAAACTATCTCTTCGTCAATAGCAAAGTTAAATTTTGTTGCAAGCTCAACACACTTGATTACTCTATTTTCATTCTCCATTAAGGATGCGCTTGCAGGCATAATTGTTCTTATCAGCCTATTCTTTATATCGTCAAGGCCTCCAAACTCGTCTACAATTTTATCTTCCTGTATGTCATATAATATTGAATTTATAGTAAAGTTTCTAGATTCGGTCTCTGATAGATCAACTTCAGAGTTAATAGCAAGCATACCCGAAGAGAAATCTATCTTAGAGTGGTCTTCGGATATTATAGTAACATAGCCTTTTTTGCTTATTTTAAAATCTTTTAGGTTTTCCCTTGCGAAGAACAACCCACCCAGGAAGCTTTGCCCCCCAGAATTATTTGTTATATCTATGTCGCCATACTCTCTCTTTAGAAAATAATCCCTAACCACGCCTCCAACAAGATATGGTTTTTCCAGTTTATTTTTCTTAAAGCAATCCGATATAGAAAGAACGACAAGTCTATCTTCTTCTCTAAGGTTTAACATATCATTATCCCTCTACGTCTGAGCCTGGAACAACTACCTTTTCAGTGCTGGAGATTGCCTGTTGCGCATTTGCAAGCTGACCCATCATTTTGGTAACCCTTGTAAGAGCATAGCTAAAAGAATCAATAAGTTTTGATTGGGACTCTGCAAGCTCTGGAAACATACTTGCGATTCCAAGTCTATCAAGCATAATATCAAACTCTGCCAAAAGCCTAATAACTCTTCTGTCAGCCAACATACCTGCGATCTCATCAAGTTTATTTGCAGCATCACCTACATTTATGTCTCCTGCAAGATCGTCATACCTGTCATCGTGATCTGGAACTTTTATATCCTCAAACCTAATAGGCTTTACTTCATCAGAAGAGGGAATTCCATCTGTAGGTTTACTCTCTCTTGGAGCCTCATCTTTACTCTCGCCTAGCGCTTCATCCTGAGGACCAACAGGCTCTGTTCTCGCCACTCCATCAGTCATAGGGTCTTCGGTCTGTCCAGGATTAATAGGCCTTGGGGGAGCGGCTGTGGCTGTTGGAGCGTCAGGCGGTGAGCTGTCAGTAACAACTCCAGCATCTTCAGCAACCTCTTGTGCAAATTTCCTAAGGCCTCCTCCAACCTGATTGTTGGAGAGCTTTAACATTTTATTTGCAATATTAAAGGCATAATTGGATTTTGCGGATTTGGACATGGAGCTTCTAAACACCTTTGTCAGCATTCCAATATATTTGTGAGCTTCTCCGTAATCTTCTGTTGAGATATTTTCATTTTCCAAAAGAAGCCTTGTTAGTCCTAGGAGATATCTTCTAAGCTTTTTATAAGTCGCGTCACCACTATCTTTGGAATGATTAAACTTTTCTTTTGCTTCATAAGTCTTTTCGGAAAGATCGTCTTTTCTCCAGTCCGACTGATCTGCGATTGGAGAAAAATAATGCACCGCCTCTTTGTCAAGGCTTGCCTTCTTATAGTTAAATCTGTTTTTGATCCAATTATAAAAATCGTACTTCTCTTCTTCTGAAGTCATATTTGTTTTCGCTGCAACCTTGACAGAATCATCAAAAGAGTAACCATCGTTCATGTACATTGCAACTTTTTGTTCGCAATTATACCAAACTTCCAAATCGTATCTTTTCTCACCATCTGGTGAACTCATATTAAGGTATGATTTCTTTTCCATCTTTTTCATAGACTTCAAGCCTCCTAAGCAATTCTTTTATTTTTTCTCTAAACTCTTTAACATTCCCCTTTATAATACTATCTCTTAAATATGAAAGTATTTTCTGGGCATCATCTATTTTGATCTTCTTGGTATTATTTCTAAAATAGTTTTCTTCGTAAGAGGGAATGTTTTCATAGCACCAATCTCTAAAAGAAATAAAGCTATTAAGATCCGAAATCGTCAACCTTTTCAATTGATAATTTTTCTGATTCTTTTTCATAGTCAACTAGCCCCATCTTTTGGTTTAACTTATCAATAAATACTGGAATCTTCTCAGAGTCCATTTCCAGCAAAACATCACTTACAACATTTTTAATAATAGTAACCTGTTGCATCATTACATTGACATTAACATTGTGCTCAATTTTATTGTCAGAATGACCCTCAATAAACTTTTTCCAATCGGCCATAATGCTTCTCAAGATGTTTATATATTCTATGAAGATCTTATCCTCTCTTAACGAACCTCCTGACTGAAGAACATTGAAATAATATTCCAATCTTGAATTAACCAAAGCCTCCATCTCTAAGAGTCTTCTTGTAACATCTATTTCCGCATCAACAATCTCTTCTAACTTCTCCTTATACGGAGAACTATTTTTAACTATTTCTTTACGCTCCTCTTCCTTATCCGCATCATCCCTAGCTTTTCTTATTTCTTGAATATCGCTCAGGTACTCTCCTTGGATATTGAGATAATCTTTTCTAAACTTATGAAGAGTTATATATGTAACGTGTTTTTTTGAATCAGAATGTCTTTTCTTAAGCCACTCCTCTATGGATCTGACGCTCTCACCCTCGACCAACTTTTTTACAATTTCGTCTTTATCGGGATGATTTAATATTTTCTTAGACATATTTACCTCATATAAAAAGCGCAAGTATTAGTACATAATACTTGCGCTTAGTTTGTTATAAGTCTATCAATTTTATTTTTTGAATAATACGTCAATTATTCTTGATTCTTTGTACAACTTGCTACTTCTCAGGCTGTCTGAAGCCTGACTGGCTAGAGAATTCATATGAGAGGTTTGATACTGTACGCCTTGAGGATTATAAACAACATTGTCTTCGCTAAAACCTTCATTGTAGTCGAAAACTTTACCACTATGAGGATCTTTAAAAACATTACTCGTTCCAGGAACTCTTTGAGCTTGAACTCCTGGCATATTTGGAACATAACGAGTACTTAAACTAGATGACTCTCTATAGCCTTCTGGAGGCTTATACTTTTTATTATCAAACTGTAAATTATACTTGCCATCGTCAATCTGAGAATTTTCAATAGTGGTTCTTCTTTTCATATCTCTGGTTTCAAGATTAACAGGATGTGTACTTAAAATTCCATCGGTCGACTGTTGCGCTGACTTTTTTAACTTCATCAATCTTCTTATTCTAGCTTCTTTCATTTTAAATTTCTCCAAATATTACGTTAATTTTATTTGGTACGAGGATATGCCAAGCACCTCTGAATCTTTTTGATTCTTAGCTTGACTTATTCTGAATAGAGGAGTTAGCCTTCCGTCTTCGTCAAATGCCAACTTTGAAAGTGGAAGTCCAAATCTAGGAGAGTAAAGATCTAGAGATGTAGGGGTTCTTATCAGATCTCCTCTCTGCACCGCTTGCTTAATCATAGTCTCTTTCTCTTCATTCATGCCTGCTGTCTTAAGAAGACTTGCATATTTTTGAACCGCATGAACTATCTGCGTATCATCAAACTTATTCTGAATGGAGAGTAATGCATCCTCAGCACCCATAAAGTTTTTGTCCGAAACAGAACAAATCATCTCGTTCATAAGCTGATGGTAGGACATATTGTTGTAAGATTGCTTACTGAGATTAATTCTAGAGGCTTCCTTTGTAATTTGATTACCAGCAACCTTTCTTATGTTAGAACTATTGAAGTCATATTTCGAATTACTTGTAATGAAAATAGAAGGCATTAAAGGTCTTCCATTCGAAAACTCAACTGGGAACTCAAAGGAATTATTTCCAATCTTTGAAGAAAATATAACACCTTTATCGTTAATATTTGCAACTTTAAGTTGACAGGTAATTCCCGCAGAGCTCAACTCTCTGTTCAGAACACCTCTTGCTCCATTTACTTGATCAAAAGTATATTTAGAGCTAGAAACAATAATTCTATCTTCAATGTCAGTCAGATATGAAAGCTCTTTAGGGGCAGTAACATTCTCAACCTTAATCGAGTCGGTAGGTCTTTCTTCTGCAAATCTTGATCTGGCGTCAAACTTTTTCCCTTCTTCCTTTGACTTTAATGCGACCAAAACATTTTCTTTGGACAGCTTCTCTAGTCCATTATCCGAAATAAAGTGATCTGGGAGTTTGGGAACCCCTCCTGATACTTGAACGGGAATATCTATAGAAACTTCTCTGAAAGATTTTGTTTCAAAAGATGCTCTACATAATATAAAGTGCTCATTCTCTGCAACAACTTTTAAGTTCTTTGGGAAAATCCTAAAAGAATCAAGCTGAACCTTGGCAAATTTCTCAGCCCTGCTTCCAGTATCATTCGAGTATCCAGAAAATGCAGATTTTTTATTTAAAGAAAACACGCCAGCAAACTCATCGGCCATCTTTTCGAGACCAGTATCGTACTCTTGAAGAGTCTTTACGTGCTGCTCTCCGCCTCTTATATGAGAAGCGTTCGCTCTTTTAAGCTCGACAGGCTCTTTCTCGTGCGGAAGAAGAAGACCCGCCATCTTTGACTTAAAAACGGTAGCGTTTTCTCCGCCACAAGAATTAACCAGAGTTCCGTACAGCTGCCCGATCTCTTTTTGAGAAATAAAGTTTTGCACAGAAGATCTCTTGATAACAATATCTCTCATTGTATTTATAAGTATATCGCTAGGGTTGAGATCAGCTTCCTTTGATAAAATACCAGCTACGTATTTCGTAGGGAAATCCTTACCACTATCTAATCTCGAGGTCAGCGCTTTTGCGCTTTTAATTAATTTTTCCAATGACATCTTATTTTCCTATTTGAAATATTTTTTAAGTTCTGGATATGTACTTGTTATTGAGTTAAACTTATCTTGAGGCTGTCCAGCCAATACATCTCTTACGAAAAGTTCGTCTTCCAATTGCTCCTGAAGAGCAGACTTAAACATATTCAAATTGTCTCTGTCAAAACCAAACTCAGAAGAGGCAAACCGCTCTATTGGAGTGCTTTTGTACATAAGGGTAATATTTCGACCTTCGTAGTCGCTTGAGAGATTCCAGTCTCCTTGATTAGAATAATCATACTTAGGGTCAGATGCTCTGACTAAAAACTGTTCATCGCCAACACCCTCAAGCTTCCATAGGCAGTCATAATGATCGTTATATACTTTATACATATCAAAGGCAACTTTTCTCATTCCGAGATCCTCTGTTACGCGAATTCTATCCTTGTCACCCAGATTCTCTGACTTGTCTTTGAAAAATTTTACCAAAGTCTTATCTAACTCATTCACAAAACACCCCTCTATATAGTTTTTGCTTTCTTATTAATAGACATCTATATTTAACACTCAAAGTAATAGATTATAATGGCGAGGGTTCTTCGTCATCATCGCCCATATGCTTAATTCTTTTAAACTCATCTATTCTTTTTAAGATTTCTTTTATTTTGGGATTTACAGCGCATTGTTTTTTTAATTTTTTATAAACTCCGCCATATCTCTTCTTATCATTCTTATAATCAATGTTTCCGTGCAAAGCTTTATGTACCGCGCTTTGAGTTATCCCCAGGTGTTGGGCGATTGCATTCTGAGTCTGCCCCTCTACCCTCATAAGAAGCACGGTTCTTTGGTGGTCGGTTAAAGAATTACTGTGAATCATATTATATAACTCATCTGCCAGCTCTTTTCTCATTAAAACCATTTCTTCTGAAGGAGAAGACTCTTCTAGTATGTGGCCCATCCCTCTTTCTTCGGGGAAGTTATTTAAATATGTTTGATCAAACTTAACTTCCACTATTTTATATTGATATTTTTTCGACTTAGACACAACTCTCTCCGTCTATGGATTAAACTTTTTAAACTTTCTTCCGAAATCCGCTCTTTTATACTTTTTAAAAAACTCATCAACATCTTTTATGTCATCTGGCCCTTTTAAAAAGTGCATGTTCAGGATATTACTATCATACTTCCCTTTTACTCTAGATGCAGTTATTTGACCAGATTCGTCACTATCATAAATAAAATACAAATTATTAGTAAGTCTTAGCAGCTTTACAAGATGCCCTCCAGAGAAGGCAGTTCCACCAAGAGCAACACATTCTTTTATTCCATTTTTAGTCATAGCTACGTGATCCAGGTATCCTTCCACAATAAACACCCTATCTTTCTTTAATATTTCTTCATATGCTAAATTCAAACCAAACAGAACATTGCTCTTTTTAAAAGAACTATTTTTATATTTCGGAATATTTAACATTTTAAAGTTAATATCAGAAGTACATCTTCCAACAATACCTACGGCTTCATCATGCTCATTGTATATGGGTATGATAAGCCTTTGAAAATCTTTAAAATCGCTGTGATATGGGCTTTTCAATATACACTTTCTCAAGAGATAATCTTCAGGGACATATCTCTTGAGAGTTCCCAAGCTCTGAGGAAAGAAACCTATCTTGTACTTGTCGATACAATCTTCTGTTATTCCTCTTCCTTCAAGATAATCACACACAGAGTCTGAATTTTTTAGGTTTGCATGGCATATCTTGGCAATCAAATTCATATAATCATATTCAGATTTTACAGAATTTTTCTCTTCAATAACAGATATGTTAGATGTATTCATTTTTCAATCCCCTTCATCGATTGTATTCTCAATAGCAATGGTCATTGCTTTTGTTATATTTAACATACAGTCGGCAGGAGTGCCACAACTTTTTCCAATTATTTTCCCTGAAACCTTTGAGGCTTCAACTTTATTTTTGCACTTTACGCAATCAAAAAGAAAAGCCTTCTTTCTCTCTCTGATTACGTCACGATTGACCTCCATGGATCTCTTCGCAAAGCTCGACACCAAAACATCTTCACCGCACTCATTACAGAACGCTTTGTTGGAAGGTACATCCAACGAAGCGTCTGTTGTTGTTTTTCCAAGTTTACAAGTTCTTGGACATTGAACTAACATTACATTTCTCCTAAAAGACTATTTTCTTCTAATATTTCTTCATCATCTTCAGAAATACCTGTCTTTACTTTGTTTATATAGTGATCTCTTACTGCCGATTCAACAGTGCCAGATATCTCCAAAATTCTCTCTTCGGCCTTAATCCTTCCTCGGAAGGAATCTTCCATAATATCATACATAACATTGTTAGGTCTTTTTACAATATCAAACTTAACTGCTAAATCTAAAAGTTCTGACTCTGTACTAACCATACCCTTAACATATTCTATACTATACTCGGCTTTCCCGAATGGTCTACCCACCTTGTTCTTTCTAATTGAAGCCCTAACTTTATGACCTATTCTAGTTCCAGAGTCATCTTCAATGGCAGACCCTCCAATAGGTGCCATTTCTACCATAACCGAACAAGCATGTTTAAGAGCTCTTCCTCCTGGTGAAGATGTTGATGGTCCGTACATAACTCCGATAGTTTCTCTTATTTGATTTATGCCAATAAAAGTTACATTTGTTTCTGACAAAACAGGAGTTAGCTTTTTAAGTTCTGTTGTTAGGAATCTTGCCAAAGAAGCAACATTCATCTTTCCAGCCTCAGAATCTTCCTCCTGAGGAGTGCTAAGAGTTGCTACAGAGTCCAAGACAATTATGCCCAAATTTGCAAACTTAGGATCAGTGCCCTCTCGAACAAAATCCAAGATACCCTTCATCTTTTTCTTACCGATTTTGGATTTCGGATTAGGTATTCCGATCAGTCCGTCAAATATTTTCTTGGCTTCATTTGTTTTAATAACCATGACCCTTTTAGTATCAACACCTAAAAACTCTGCCCACTCTGGATCGTATGTAAACTCGGCATCTATAAACATTGCCGTATTTGCAGGGTTCTCGTCCAAGTAGCTTTTGATGCAAGACAAGGCAAGCATTGTTTTCCCTGAAGACTCCTTGCCTGCAAACTGAACAATCCTACCCCTAGGAATGCCCCCTATCCCTAGAGCTGCGTCCAATGACGGTGATCCAGTTCTGACATGAAGAACCTTATCTAGGATGACATTATCACCCGACATAAAAAAACTGTCAACTCCAAAGTGCTTTGCCATTTCTTTTTGAGCTTCTGACTCAGATATTCTCGCCATTTATTCCTCCAAATGCTTGAGATTTCAATATTATTATAGTCGTATTTTTAAAACATAAAAGATTATTCTAGTAATGATGAGAAACCTTTCCTGATTCCTTAACCCTAAATGTTGTTGGCGGCTGCCAATCACTCGGCTCTTCAGGATCATCTACCATCATAGCCTCAGTATTTATAAGCTGAAGACCTATACTTACAGCATTCGATAAGGCTGTAATGGTAACCTTTACAGGGTCTATGACTCCAGTATCGTACAGATTTTCAAAACTATCCGTCCTGGCATTGTATCCGAAATAAGAATCATCCTTTTCTAAAACATGAGTCTTAACATTTAAAGGATCCTTGCTTGCGTTTTCACATATCTGATAAAAGGGTCTAGAGCATGCATCCGAAAGCATATTTAAAACATTCTGATGCTTATCATGATTTTGCCGTCTAAGCATCTCAGAGCATCGCAGCAGGGCAACTCCCCCTCCAGCGACGATTCCTTCCTCTAAGGCCGCTCTTGTAGCCCACATGGCGTCCTCAATCCTATCTCCCTTCTCTCTCAGCTCTAACTCTGTAGAGTAACTCACAGAAACGATTGCACCTTTTGATTTTAGAAATCTTAACTTGTCCAATAACTTGTCTCTTGAGGCATCACTAATAGAATCTTTTAAGGCATCCTCATAAATTCTTACTTTTTCTGAGATGTAATCATCATTCTTATCTGTTTCAAAAACTTTTGTGACGTGAGGTCCAACTTCTATTTTTTTAGCAAAACCAAGATCTTCAATCTCCGTGGTTGATAGGTTCTCAGAAACAGAATAGTTTGTTCCCAGAACAGAGCAAAAATCTTCAAAGAACTGCTCTTCAAGAAGCGCCTGAGGTATCTTTACTGCGCAAACCTTTAGCTTCCCAAGATTGTTATTTGCAACAAGAGTTTCTAGTGCAGTCTTCGTAATATCTCTTGCCAAAACTAAAACAGGGGTGTTAGTCTCATGTATCTTTGTAAATAAGCCAATACAATCATCAAAATGAGTCATCTCTCTGTTTACACATAATATTCTGGCATTCTCTAAGATAACATTCTTACTTCCCTTTGATAAGAACCTAGAATCTTTAAGTCCAGACAATATCTCCAATCCGTCAACAAACCTCACGTGAGAATCCTTAGTGGAGTTCGCCTCAGCGCTAACAGTCCCAGATAATCCAGCGTACTCATAAGCGTCTGCAATGAGTCCTCCTATTTCATAATCATTATTCGCACTTATTGAGGCAATATTTTTTGTATCCTCATATCCAGATACAACTTTTGAGTTCTTTACTATAAACTCTTTTGAAATCTCAAGACCATACTGCAAACCCTCTCTAATATCTATAGGAGATGCGTCTGTTTTTAAAAGCTTAAAACCCTCTTCCACGATGGCATTACTTAGAACCGTAGCCGTTGTTGTTCCGTCCCCAGCGATATCTGCAGTTCTTCCTGCCGCCTCTTTTATAAGCTGACAAGCTTGGTTTTCAAAGGGATCTTTCAGGACAAGCTCTCTAGCTACAGAAACTCCATCTTTTGTAATACACGGATTCCCTATAAATCTACTATAAAGGACATTCTTACCTCTGGGTCCCATCGTCTTTGCGACAATCTTTGCTAACTTTCTAGATCCAGAAGAAATTTTCTCTCTCGCTTCTTCATCGAAAACAACCAACTTAGACATATAATCTCCAACTTTAACTTTACAGTTTTCTTATTTTTTATTAATGTGATGTATCAATACGGCTAGGGCATCTGCCTCATCGTAAATCTCTTTTTTTGTATTATTTATTCTATTTAACTCTACTTTAAAATCAGGGTAGTGCTTTAGAATAACGTTTAAAACATCTTTCTTATCAACCTTTCCCTTTAGACCTAGAGTTTTTCTTATCGCGGCAACAGTATATTTTATAGGAACTACACTTGTGGCGTCGTAACACGCCATCGACACAACCTCATTAAAGCAACTCAATATTATAATTGTTTTGGCCGAACTTCTGCCTGCTGAAAACTTCCTAGCGTAATCTTCAATGCAGACAACTTCTGGGCTTATTCTTTTTATGATCTTTTTCATATCAGAATAAGTAGAGCTGAGCCTTTCCGCTATAGAGATATTGACATTCTTAACCTTAGACTTTTTAGGCTTGTAATGTCCTTTCTCTATTACAACTCCGTCCTCTAAGACAACATACCCTATTGTTGCTGAGGATATGTCTAAACCTAACTGCTTCAATTAAACCTCTCTTTCTGCTTAGTATATTATACTAATTAGAAAGTTTTTTTTAAAAAAAAAGGAGAGACCGAAGCCTCTCCTTAACGGAGCAATATGAATTATCTTTATTCGAAATCGAAGTCGAAATCTTCATCTTTAACAGTCTCTTCTTTTGGAGCATCTCCAGTATAAGAAGAAGCGTCCCATCCCATAACCTCACAAACCTTTGTCGGATCAGCAGGAGAAACCAACCGTTCGATGTCAAGTTCGGCATTCCACTCTTTAAACTTTTCCCTTAAAGATGGATCAATGCCTTCTTTCGGATTTGGAGTTACTGAGTAGAGAGGATTAGTACCTTTAGGGCCTCTAATTATTGAGATGTCATATGCGGAAACCTTTCCCCATCGAGGATTGTTGACTAGCGCAATAATACCGTTATAAATCTGAGATCCGATTTCTGCAACTTTAAATGTTTGGCTTGATAGATCAAGAACTTTAATCATCCATTTTGTTTGTCGACGAAATCCTGAATCTTCAAGACGAGAGACCAGAGCTGGACTTTCAATCGGAGAATTAATCTTTCTCTTACCTTGAGAAGTTTCAACCCAATGAACGTAAAACTGATGTGGGTTCCCAAGAACGCGCACAATATTTTCACCTTCTGTCAGTCGCAAGAAGAGATCATTGTTATTTGTTGGTTTATTTGTCGCTTGAGCGGTGTTCCAATCTACTTCACCGAATACAATTTTTTTAGACATTTTTTATTTTCCTGTATTTATATAATTTAACTTTAAGCTTTAAAAGCCTTATTGTTCATTCTCTAGGTTCGTAATGAGTCTCTTTTTCAAACTACCAAATATCCTCCTCGTCCACAAATTGTGGACTACTTTCTGTTTCATCAACTACACTTACATTATAGTCGCCATTTTTGTTATTTGCAAGTATTTCTAAAGAAAAATCTCGAGATAGGAAAGTTTTAAATGCGTAATGCCATCCAGAAAAGTATGACGCCTTAGCCTCAAGGTACTTTTTCGCTGCCTTCGTCAGGGACACTTCATTACAAACAGCAATGTAATCCTTGTTCGCAAGAGCATACCACTCCTTATCCTTAGCAGTCTTAAATCCCTTTTCTTTTGCCATCTCAAGGGCAGCATAAGCCCAGGCCTGATTCTTCTTCCCGTCGAGAAGTCCTAAGTATCTGTCGAGAAGCGCAATCTTCTCCTGACAGATGTTTTGCCCCTCTAGAGTAAGAACCAAACCTTTTGATGCAATATTCAGATCGATAGACGCAGATCTATTCGAAGGAAGGCTTTTCTCAATATCAAGAACATCTTTAATGTCTAGATTCTTTATTTTAAAACCATCTGTGTTGACAATATCTACAAACTTCACTCTTTCTCCATACTCTTTTCGATTTTTTCAATTCTGGATTGAAGTCCTATAAACTTCTTGTCCATAGACCTAACTCTTTGATTTATCATTATATTGTAAAGAAACTGAATAACCATACTGTCAGTCTTTTTTGCAGAAAACACAGCCAGAAGTGTTCCATTGTTGTCACTATCAAAAGTATCTATGAAACTTTCCTTACCAATCTCTTCTGCAATATTATTATAGACGTCAAATTCGGATTTTAAAAGAAAAAGCCTCTTATTTCCAACTGCCCTAATCATGTTAAACTCCAGAAAGCCTATTTACTCTTGCTCCAGATTTTCTTGCCATTCCACTATTTCTAGCTATTGACTTTTTTCTTTCAACTTCATCCTCAAGAGACAAGGTCTGTCTTGGCTCTATGTCGTCAGGCAATAACTCCAATTCGGATGACGCTAAGACCTCGCTTCGAACCTGAGCTCTAATATCCTCCAAAGAACCAACTTCTTTATTAGAGTCATCTCCTTCAGTTGCAGCTTCGGTATCGATTTCTTCCTTTTCCTCAGCAACTATGAACTTGTTTTTTATAAATATACTAAGAACATCCAGATCATATTCTGACAACTTGCCACTACATATTCTAGAACTTTGAAGCGCTAACTTCACTCTCTTAACTACCGAAAGGTATTCATTATCCATAAGTGTTCCGCCGCAACCAGGGCATGTATTCTGTCTTATCGCAAACCCCATTTCTTTTGAAACTCCGAAGCCGCATTTTTTACAATCAAGCATATTAACCTCCATATACTCTTTCTAATTTTTTAAGTGCCAAATCCTTATTATCCATATAAACAGAGACCACACAGATAGCTTTGAATGGTATACCGTCCATAAGCTTGTTTCCATACTTCTCATAATCCTCAGTCCAGACAGTAAGTTCGCATGTACCTCCCCATCTATCCTCGACAAGGTATTTTGCAAACTTCCTACCTATATTTTTACCCTTTTTTATTTTAAATTCTTTAACTTTATTTTTAATAATTGCCTCAACCTTCACAACCCTCTTTTCCTTGAAAGTTGGAACCTCTGACAATTTCGCCACTACCGCATTCTCAGAGAAGAAACCCTCATAAGCCTCGCTTAGATTGCCAGATACAGTTCTTCCGAGAACCTCTCTCTCTCCAATAAGAATATCTTTTCTATCCCACTCATCTCCAGAAAACTCAGGTAAGCCTTCAAGTGTTTCTTTTTTCTTAATATAATTCTTAGCTTTTGTTCTTATCTTTGCATAATTCTCAAAAGCCTCTTTTCTTGATATGTTAAAACAATCAAAAGCTCCTGCCTTAGCCAAAGACTGTATGGATGTCTTATTTACCACTCTGGAATTAACTTTAACCAAAAAGTCGTAAAAGGAATCGTAAGGTTTCATGCTAACTATCTCATTAAGAGCTTTCTCTCCAACACCCTTAACGCATGAGAATCCACTATAGAGACTGCTATTATCGCTAACACGGTATTTATCATTACTGTTATTTATATGAGGCGGCAATATTTTTATTTCCATCTTCTTGCATGCAGAAAGATAAGTCTGACTCTTGTCAGAATTTGAATTCTCTGAATTTAATAGAGAGCACATAAATTCTGTAGGGTAATTAGTCTTTAGCCAAGCCGTGTATACTGATATGTGAGAATACGCTACAGAGTGAGACAAGTTAAACCCATACTCTCCAAATGGCATAATTTCAAAGTCCCAAATCTCTTTTGCTTTCTTATATTTCATCCCAGAAACATTCATACAATCTTTAATGAAGCTTGTCTCTGTTCTCAATACAAGATCCTTATCCTTCCCCTTCAACTTGGTAATTTTTCTCAAAGCATCAGCCTGATTAAGGTCCCAACCTGCACAGTCTTTTGCTATTCTCATCATTCCCTCTTCATATAAAGATACTCCAAACGTAGACTCCAGAGCCCCTGCTAGAGATGGATCTCTATACTTAACCTTCTCTACTCCAAATCTTCTCCTTACGTAGTCTTTCCTATCCTGAGCAGAACAAGAAGGTCTTCCTAGAGCATTAATATCTGAAATCATTCTAACATCCTTAGGTTTGATCTTTTGGCACAAAGGACTTAGAGAACTTTCCAGCTGAAAGACACCTATATTATTTCCGTTAGAAATATTTTCAAAAGTTTTCTCATCGTCAACAGGTATATCATCCATCGCAATAACCTTACCATGCCTTTCTTCGATAATCTCAAGAGCCTCATTTATCTGCGTCAGAGTATTTAAGCCTAAAATATCCATCTTGATAAGCCCATTATCCTCTGTTCTCGTTTTTTCCCATTGGGTAGCTAAAACACCATCCTTATCAATTCTCAAAGGTACCAACTCGTACAAGGGTCTGTCTCCAATGACGTAACCTGCGGCATGAGTTGCCCAGTTTCTAGTAAGTCCTTGGAGTTTTGTCGCATACTCATAAAGCTTGGGATATTTTTCCATATACTTTCTAAACTCACTAGAAATATCCATAGCCTCCTCTAAGGTTTTTGTATCTGGCATGATAGAAGTAATGTAGTTTGCGATTTTAAATGCAGAAGATTTATCACCACCTATATTCAGGCTTCTTGCAACATCTTTAATTGCAACTTTCGGAGTGATAGTAGACCAGTTTGATATATTCGCCACTCTGTCGTATCCGTACTTCTTTCTCAGATAGTCTCCAACCATGTATCTTTTATTCTTACAAAAATCAGTATCAATATCTGGAAAGGACTTCTTTTCCTTATTATGAAATCTTTCAAAAAGTAGCCCATACTTAATTGGATCTATTGACGTTATGCCTGTCAGATAAGCAACTAGCGACCCTGCGGCCGAACCCCTCGCTGGTCCTACTGGAACACCATTATTTTTTGACCAATTTATATAGTCCGCCACAATGAGCATGTAAGAGCTGAAATTTCTAGCTTCCAATATGGAGAGTTCATATTTAACTCTATTCCAATATTCCTTCTTCTCTTCAGGTTCGAGGCCAGTGAGCTTCTTCTTAAACTCCTGCATACATTTAAATCGCAAGTAAGACTTGTCGATAGGTGTTCCTTCATCGCTCTCCACATGCCAAGCCTTAAAATCTTCAAAGTCTGGCTCCTCATTTATAGGAAACTTCGGGAGAATAGGGTCTCTTGCTTTTAAATATGAAGGCTCGGAGCAGGAATCCGAAATCATAATAGAATTCTTCATGCCTTCTTCTGCAATTACTTCACCAAAGTGACTTACAATCTCTTCGTGGGATTTCAAGTACATATCTTGAACGCCATATCTGAATCTATTAGGATCATCAAAAGATTTTTTATCTTTAATCGCAAGCATCATGTCATGATACTTCGCTTGCTCCTTATCTAAATAATGTGCATCGCAAGTTATAGTGTACTTTATTCCGTAATCTCTTCCGAACTCTACCAGCTTTTGATTTAAAAGGTGTTGATCAACCCTTCCATCATCTGTTTTTAGCATATGTGGCTGTAACTCTAGAAACAAATTCTCGCCAAAGATACTCTGAAGTCTTAGCATTCTCTGTATAGCCTCATGCTCATTTTGATCCGCAATAAGAGCTCTGGCTATCGGCCCACCAGAGCAGGCTGTCAAACAAACGATATCTTCATTAAAATCTTTTAAAAGATCCCACCCCATTCTGGGTGTTCTTTTCCCCATATACCCAGAGACTTGATTCTTGTAAGATTCATAATTAAGTCTTAAAAGATTCTTATATCCTACCTCGCTCTTAGCGAGAAGAACAAGATGATACGACTTTTTAACGGAAAGGTCTGTAGCAAAATAAGCCTCCATTCCAGGTATAAACTTTACTCCTGTCCTTAAGGACGCCTTATAGCAATCATAATGCGCAGTCATTGTCCCATGATCCGTAATGGCAATTGCTCGGTGATCTAAGCCTAGGGCTTGGTCGAATAACTGATCAACATCATTCATCCCATCTAGGGGAGATCCAATCTGGGTGTGGTTGTGGAGGGAGACGAAAGGGGCTTTTGTCATGCTACACCTATCCTATTATTTTAGGTTATTTTTTTACTCAAAACTATTGTATCTCGAGGAGCCAACTATGTCAACCGAAAAGAAGACAATTATTTTTATTTCACAGTTCTATTTAATCCTGCCCTAATACGGCTACAATTGCTATACATTAACAAACAAGTATATAGGATATGTATATATATAGTGTAGTAAATATACATATATATTGTATGGGATTTTAGCATGGGGCATCGAGCCTAAGGAAAAAAGGTGAGCATTGCTATTATTATTAATTCATTTACAAGACTGGAGGTTCTTTGTGAGCAGATATTATGATCCAACTCTCAAGCTTAGGGAGGATATACTAAAATCTGGAGGATTTGTTAACTGCCACTCTCATATTGACAGAGCGTATACTGTCTATGAGAATAATTTGGACAAAGAGTGCGAAAAATTCCTAACAGAAAAGTGGAAGATTGTGGACAATATAAAAAAATCCTCAACAGAGGAAGATATATATAATAGAATGAAGTATGCTTTTCTGGATCAGAAAGAAAAAGGCGTCTCTGAAATATGTTCATTTGTAGATGTTGATTCCGTTATACGGTATAAGGCGATAAATGCTGCGACAAGACTGAGAGAAGAGCTTAAAGGGGATATTAAAATAAAGTTGGCCTGCCAAACTCTAAAAGGAGTTTGTGATAAGGCAGAGAGAAAGATTATTGAGAATGTGATAGAGCATTTTGACATAATAGGATCTCTTCCTGCTGCAGACGTTAGTATAGAGAAGCACTTAGATGTTGTTATGTCGTGGGCAAAAGACACTGGAAAGAAGCTACATATACATGTCGATCAGCTAAATCTTTCAAATGAGAATGAAACATCTAGAGTTCTTTCCGAAATACCAAAATATAAACTAGAAGGCAGAGTTAGCGGTATTCACGGTATAAGCATAGCCTCTAAAAAAATATCCGATAGAGTTGAGATATATTCCAGAGCAAGAGATAGAGGCATGTCTTTTATATCTTGCCCATCAGCGTGGATTGATCATAGGAGATCAGAAGATTTGCAGCCTTGGCATAACGCAACAACTCCAGTTGAAGAAATGCTAAGTTTCGGCATAAGCGTTGGAATCGGTACTGACAATATATGTGATATATATAAACCTTTTTCGAACGGAGATATGATGACCGAGCTTAAATTTATACTTGAATCATGTCATATCTACAATACAAAAGCACTAGTTGCGATGGCAACAAATAAAAACATTATATAGAGATTAATTATGAATAAGATATCAAGCCTGTACTCTTTTTTGAAAAAAAATAACCTAGGGGAATATAGAATGCTCGCCAGTTTAGCTGAGCAGGAAGATTTGGCCTTAGACCCTAAGCCTTTTAGAATAAGGAGAGATTCTTTAGGAGATATAGATGTGCCCAAAGAATATATAGAAAAGGGTGAAGGTGATTCTTGTGAGATGATAAACTTTGGAATTAAGGCGCTTCAGAAAGAAAGAGTGGTTGCCAATCTTAAAAAGAATAAAGTTTTCTTGCCTGAAAATGTAAGATTTATTCACTTTGACCTGCAGAAGCTTATGGAATGCCTGAAAGGAAGTTCTTTTTCCGAGAAAGGATATGAGATGCTATCTGCTTTGTCCGCATCAGAAAGCACTAAGAGTATTTCTATAGAATCCTTTATGAGCAAACTGAAAGACTTCCCTGGGATCAAAGAAGCTTTTGAGTCTGTAATTAACCCATCTGCCATAAACTATATACTAATAGGAACATCTGATGCGTCGGTAAATTTCGTAGGGACGGAAAAGGGGGCCCAGCATTTTCATATGACAACAATAAATCATGTATTCCATGATTTGGGGCATTCGTCCTATGACAGAAGGAGAGAGGACAGGGAGGCTGACAAGTTCTCAGGAGTTGGAGGAAGGGCGAGTCTTTTCCCGCCTATAGGAATATTCTCAGAATACGTTTTTGAGATGATGATGGAGTTCGAAAAAATTAAAGGATCGCTAACGGGAAGCGTCAAGGACTTGAAAGGTATTAGCGATAAGGGAATAGAGAGGGTGAGAAAATATTTAAGAAAGGGAGTTCCTCTGAACTTTGACTTTGCAGTCGCAGAGACTCTCAGAGATAGCAGGATAGCTTACGACTTCAGATCTTTCGTAGGGACTGGTTCGGGAGGTAAACCGATTGGATTTACAGACAAGTTGGACTTTGATCAGGACTTGTTCGCATACATTATGATGGCAGAATCCGAAGAGGGTATTAGGAAGAGATTTTCTAATCCAAAAATGCCAAAGCAGATAGAGATATTCTTCGAAAAATATGAAGAAATGCTGCCAGAAGGGGCAAGAGAATCTTTCGAGAAGACAATCAAAGATAAGCACTCTGAAGCTGTAGAGAAAATGATAGAATACATGAAATCTACGCTAAAAGGTGACGATGAGACCATATCTTCGGGAATTATGACAGATATGATGGAGAACTTTAGTGGAGGTTCTGCAGATAACCCTGGAAAGGTCATTGTTTTTAATATGTTAGATATAGGCGTTCACACTTTAAAATCAGAGGATAATAAGAATCTCTCCGAAAAAGGATATGTGGACCCCAAAGATACGTATATTGTTAGTAAGGATTCGGAAAGAAAAACCCGTAAAACCAGAACAGACGCAAACCCTAGTGAGGCTTTGAGTACTGCAAGCCTGTCTTTATCAGGGCACCTTCACTCCTTAAACGGAAAAGAGTTTGAAAAGCCCGTAAGGTCTAACTTTCGAATTGCTTTGCTTCGGTGCCGTTTGAAAATTAAAAATACAAAGGTGCTATCTGTAGGAGATAGGTTTTCGATTAGCTCAGGAGATTTGAGCCTTTCTAGGGATGACATTGCAGGCACTAATGCAGGCTCAGAAGGTAAGGGTCTGGCCGAGATGTTTAACTCATCTTTCTCCAAAGGGGAAGATAATACGTTTTACCTAAATAGAGATAGGTTCGATTTCACCCCTGAAGACTCGTGGATGGGCGAAGAAAAGACCGAATGCTATTATATAGCGATAAAGCCAATGTTTAAGACGGATGATTTCAGTCAGGAGGAGATTTTCATAACAAGGGTAAAGGATAGGGTTATTGAAGAAGATCCAAAGCCTATAACAGAAGAAGAGGAAGATTCTTCAGATTAATAATTATAGGCTAAGATGTCAGATAACTATGATAACTTTGTAATTAAAATAAAAGCAGCAATAAATACTCATCGCTGCTTTTACAATTATGATAACTACAACTTTAAGTTTTCAAGTCTAAATTCTGAGAAGATTTTAAAATTCGAAAAGAAGCTTTGTTTGAACATTCTCTCCGTACATCCTATGTCGCAATCATACGTTTCCTGGAACAGTTCACATGTGTTGCTTATCATGGAGAATATCGCCTCTATGGGAAACTCTCGATCTACATCTTCATTATTCCAAGCAACAATTTTTGATATTGGAACTATCACTCTAGAATCTGCCAGCATCGGAAGATGCTCCGATTTATTTAGAAAGACTACTAGGTCGGAATCATCAACCTCCTGCTGACCTATAAGATGCAAAGATGAATCATCAATTAGCGGAACTCCAATAATCTTCAAAGCTCTGCATGTAAAGGGAGATACCTTGCCGAAGGCATCTTTCCATAATTGTGCAAGCCCTGGATTTAGCCCAGAACTCGACACAGAACCTTCTTTGTCAAATTTTTCCAAAAGAAAAAACCATAAGTTTTCGCAAAACTTACTTCTATAGTAATTTCCAGTGCAGACAAAAAGAACGTTCACTATGCTTCTTCCCCGCAGATGATTCTGCAGATACCATCATACATGTCAGAGACAATGTCAGCATCAAGGTTTTTCTTTGCAATAGCCAAAGCTGCAGCTAATTCTTTTTTAGGAATAGGATGATCATTTAGAAACTCTTTAGACCAATCTTTCTTAGCTTCTTGAATAAGCTTTATCTCTTCTTCGTATACTACTAGTTGTTCTACATACTTCACAACATCGTCCATAGTCCACGCTCTGACTTCTTGCTCTGTTTTTATTGTTTCGTTTTCCATAACAGCTCCTTAGGCTTAGGGGGTTTTACTCTTAACACTATTATTATAGCCTGCCTCGGTGCTCCTGTCAACTAAAATTACGATATTTCTTCTACTTCCATTAGAACTACCCTTAGCCACAGCTTTATTTCTGAAAGATGCTCGGAAAACCTTCTTGTAGATCCCACACCTATAAACGATTTTGAAAAACTCAAATCTTCGACTATACTTCTGTCGAACAAAATACCCTTATAGTATTCTCCGCCAGCATATATGCTCACAAACTTATTCTTTTTCGGTGACACTATATTTCCAGATGAGTCAAAAAATCTGTAGTATATGATGTTTATCTTTTCATTAGACTTATGAGGCATGTCTGTCACGATAAGAGAAGATTCTTCGGTTTTATGGATTATCGACTCAAAGTTGCTAGAATTTAATATCTTTATATAATTATCTAGCGCTTCATACTTTATATCTGAGTCAGGCATAAAGTTTAAAGCATCCGTTGATGTTGAAGGAAAAACATCGTTTTTCTTGTAGAAGTCCAAACAAAGCCTTAGCAGATCTTTGCATATCGAAATATACTTCACATATTTTGATCTCAGCTCCTTCTTTGAATTGTAAGGCTCTGTACTTTCAAGGGCTCGAAATCTGTGACCATCGATAATTCCAGCTCCACCTACAGTAAGTTTCTTTATTTTTTCCTGAAGAAACCTCTCCCTATGTTCCATGCATGAAGAGTAAACACATGAATTGTATTTCCTGAAGAAGTCTGATTTTGATATTCTAAAAAGGTTCATCGCCTCCCTACATTCCTCTATAGTTGAAAGACCTATTGATTCAAAATCAAAAGACAAGAAGTCTCTCTCCTTTTTTAAAAGCCTTAGCTTTGAAGGGGAGGACACTCTCTCTAGAGTCTTGATTTTAAACTCGCAAAACCTTTTCTCTTCTATAACATACTCCCTTAAGCTCATAGCACATCTTTCAAAGCTTTAGACTCTCTAAGCCTCTTAACGCACTTTGATGTGGTCCAGTATTTCATTCCCAGAGACTCACTTATCTCCTTTATGGACATTCCAGTTATAAGCATTTTTATTATCTTAAACTCCTCCTCACTAACGGATCCCTCTAACTGCTCCATAATTATATTTTTATTAGATATTATCGAGTAATCAGAGGTATCTTCATACACGTCAAACAGAGTCTCTCTTGACTCTTCTGTTGAGGATAGAACAATATGGCTTTCGGGAATTTCTCTTAAAAATCCAGAGTCTTCAGAGTTATAAGTTATTGCGTTGTTTGATTTCTTATTAACACTTCTTATTTTAGAAAGAACTTTGTTTTTAATATGAGTGTGCAAAAAAGAACTAAGCTTTGTATTCTTATCGCAGTCATATTTGTAAATCCCTTGAATTGCTATTATATATATTTCTTGCCTTCTATCTTCAAAAAGCATGTCTCCAAAGCTTACAGATGAAGCCCACTTGTTTATCAGAGGATCTATTTTTTTTATTACCTTATCAACACCAACCCCTGTCGTCAAGTCAAGAAACATTTCCTCATCGTACATTTTTACTATACCCATTTCTCTTCTCCGAATTTTACTGAACTTCTTCCATATGCGCTACAAATTTTTCTATAGTCACAATACTTGCACAAAGGACTGGGCTTTTGAACCCAATGCGTATCTGTCTCAATCATCTCAACATTATCCTTAATAAGATCATAGCATTTTTCTATATCAAAGTCTCTAAAGACAAAGCTCTTTCTTTTGGATCCATGCTTAAGAAGAAGAAAATCTCCATATACCTTTTCTATATGAGGATATTTTTCTTTAAGGGCAACCGCATAAACCAAAAGTTGAAAATCTTTAAGATACTTAGGGCTTTTAGATGTTTTATAATCAACAACCCTTAGGGTTGTATCGTCAACAACATCAACTCTGTCAATGTACCCTCTGATAATTACATCCTTTTGTATTTCGAAAGAATAAGCTATTTCGTTGCCCAGAACATTAGGCAGGCCTTCCTTTCTCAATACTCCTAGGTATTCTTGAATTATATCCTTCAAGTACTCTAAGCCCATTCTCTGCTTATTATCAGGTGTTGATTGCATTTGGTTGATGTCAGCATAAGGGAATTCCTTCACGGCTCTTACGAAGCACTCCTTCATGATTCTTGCCCAATCAGACTTCGGTGTCTCCAAATTCACTTCGTTGTGAAAATACTCCAGCACAAGATGAGCGCAGGTTCCGAACTCAGTCCATGCATGCTTCTCTTTTTCTACTTCGGTGCGTTCTACGTATCGATAATGATATTGCTTTGGGCACTTCTTATAAGTATCCATACCTGAAACTGACAACTTTAACATACTTTTTTCCTACCTGGTTTGTGACCCCACTGGATTTGAGATCCATCTGAAAACCTTACTGTTTCTATCGGGGTGCATTTTTGACAAATTGAGAGCCTGACGACTTTTAACCTTTTGTTTAGATTTAATCCAGCGATTTTCTCTAGAATCAAAATAATTAAAAATAATCTCTCCGCTAACAGGATTATAGACGTATCCTACGAGATTTCCATTCAAGTAATTAGACTCTCTGGCAAAACTCTCAATATAGAAAGAAGATCTTGGGCTCATATTGTCATATGGGCGGTTGACTATATCAACAACCTGAGCGTCCTTTGACGCATCAGAACTGCCATCTATTGTAATTACATCCGCACCTCTATCAAAATCAATATCGGAAGAGTCAGAAGTCCTCTTGTACCTCCTGTTAACCTGCCTCCTTACAAAGTTTATAAATGATTTTGTAGAGCCTACAGGATTACCCCTATTATCAGTTCTTGATGTTTTAATATCCAGATCTTCAAGAGGCACTGCCGTAGATATAGGCCTCTCTCCTTCTGAGTTGTAATATAAAGATATCTCCTCATCTCCTTCGAAAATGTCAACCCCGTCTTCTCCTCCTTTTCTAGAAGAAAAGGTTTGCTCAAAACGAGAATTATAAGTTTCTTGATATATTTCAGAGAAAGAGTTGTTGTAAAAAGCCCTGTATTTCAATATTACGGGGTTTTGGTTGGTGGGAATGTATATCTTATCACCAAACATTAAAGAGCCGTCATCTGGATCTGAACCATCCAGCGAGTAGAATATAATAGAAGGCTCCGATGAACTTATTGTTACCCATTTAGGTATATCCACAATAAGCTCATCCGAGCTTTCTTTTATCGTAAGAAGTATAGACATTTTGACCTCCAAAGACTGATGAGGATCAAAACATCTAACGTTATCTTAACCCATCGTCAATTAGATGAATTATAATTGATAGAACTAACACCATTTACCTTTGTAACGTCAATAACAGTGTCAAACTTCTCTTTTAATGTTTCATCATGAGTTATTACCATTGTCTTATATCTATTAGAGATTTTTTCAATAACATTTACGAACAATGTTTCAACGCCATATCTGTCGAGAGGAGAGTTTACCTCGTCTAACATAATAAGATTAAGATTTGCACCACCAAACCTTGCCGCCAGTTCTCTTAGACCCAGCGCTAGCGCTAGGGATATTCTAAACTTCTCACCACCAGATAGTAACTCATAACCCAAGACATTCCCATCCTTTCTTATTTTCAAGTCCAGAGTTTCGAGTGTTCTTGATCCATCAGAAGAGTCCTTTTGAGTGTCAAGATATATCTGAATAGGTTCATTGCATATATCCTTAAGAACCTCGTTAGCTATATGTTGATGATTCTTAATAACATTCTCTAGCAGGATTGTTTGTATTCCGCCTTTCCCGAAAATGTTTTTTAGCATCTGAAAGTCTTCTATTTCTTTTTGCTTCTCTATCATTTCTTTTTTCGACTCTGAGAGTTTACTGATTCTCTCAGAATACCTCTCTGTGTTTGCCTCACAAACACCAATACTTTTCTTTAGTTCTAAAGAGTCTAACCTTAGGGATGATAGCTGATCCTTCTTAAGCTCCAGCTTCTTCTCCGCCATTGACATATCTGAGTCTTTAAAGGCAATCAGCTTCTCTTCATGAACTGACAATTTTCTTAAAGACACCGATAGCTTTTTCTGAAGGTTTGACATCTCTAAGTCAACTCTGGAGAGTTCAGATTCAAATGAGGCCCTCTTGTCTATGAGAAAGATAATCTTTTCTTTTTCTTTTTGACATACATCAGAAAGCCTTTTAGACTCTTCCATCGTTTTTAATTCTGAAAGCTTTTCTTTCATGTTAGAAATTATATTATCCAACTCTTCAGACATATTTTTTAATTTCTCAGAGTTTTCAAATAAAATCCTCCCCGCAGATTCCTTCGTGACCTCTAATCCGCAAGAGTCACAAACTCCTTCCTGAACAACTCTCCCCGTTAAAGCCTTCATGCTCTTTTCCAATAACATCTTCTGCGCTTTCAAATCTGAAGATTTACCTCTAATAACCTTTATCTCACCTTCGTCAAAGTCAGAAAAAGAAGATCTCTCAATCTTTTCTCTGGAGCTATCAATAGAAGCATCACACTTTTCGACATTTAAATGAACCCTTTTCCTTCTAGATGTTAGATTTCGAATGCTTCCTAAAAAAGTATTTTTATTATTCTTCTCATCAGAGACTACTTTCTTTGACTCCTCAATAGAGTTGGAATTAGAATCCCTTCTCATGATCAAAACTTCCGTCAAAAAAGACTCATAACTCTGCTCTTCCATATCAATACTTTCGTTTATCTTGTCAAGACTGACCGAAAAGTCTGACATTCTCTTCGACTCAGCCTTAACTTTTTCTTCGAGTGATGATAGTTCTTCAGCTTGAGCCCCTAAAACCTTTACGTCTGACTTTAAATTTTTTATCTCGAGCTTAGCTTTATCTTCCCACTCGTCCCACTTGTGTATATCAACAATACTTTTTAATATCTCTTTTCTTTTAAACGGCTTTGCTTCTGCAAACTCTGAAGCATCACTTTGTCTGAAGTATGTTGTGTTTAGAAATGTCTTATAATCAAGCTTCAAAGTTTCTTCAATCATCTTGTTTGTCAGGCTGGAAGTTGACCCAGAAATATCCTTCCAGATACCATCAATATTTTTCTCAAGTGTAACGGAAGAAGAGGAGTTTTTTTTATTCTTAACTCTAGTTACATTATAATGATCCCCATCAGACTCAAACTCGATGGAGACCTCTGCAGTCATTTCTCCCCACCTTACCAGGTCGTCCATCTTTGGAGCTCTGCTTTTGTTGAACAATGCCCACAGCATAGATTCGAATATTGCAGACTTGCCAGAGCCATTACTCTTGGTGTAATCTCCCTCTGTGTTACCAATCAGAAGACAAGATTTGAAATCGAAGTCAAGCTCAGAATTCTCATGAGAAAAGAAGTTTTTAATTTTTAGCTTTATAGGATTCATTTATATCTCCATCAATTGTTTCGCTTTCTTTGTTAATCTTAGCATTGTTTCTTCGTCAAGCTCTTGCATTTTAAGATACTTAGAGAAAATATTCAAATCCCCTTCTTCCTTTAAGGGGGACAGGTCCCTTATTAGCGGGTCTTGCACAGAGTCTATAATTACTCTAGACACAAAGTGAGACCCTCTTCTCTCCAGCTTTGCCGAAATCTTATCTTTGTGAAGCAGAGCAGAGTGGGCTTCTCTTATTTTTATAGAAATTCTAGAAATTTTTTCTTTAAAGTCAAAGCCTTCTATTTTTGCATTGAGCTCAGAGTATATGCTTTCCATGTCACAAGAGGATAGATCAATATTAACCTCTATAAGGCCTCTTACGGGCATCTTTTCTTTTTTAACCTCATCCCTTTTTGTGTCATATATAAAAAGAAACTTCTCATTGTTCCTGTCTCCGAAGTTATTCTTCTCCATAGATCCAGTGTAGAAAACTCTTTTGCCTGGACTATCTGAAAACTTTTTAGATGTATGATAATGTCCCATAAAGGCTGCATCTATTCCATGAAAAGTATCTCTCATTGCAAACACTTCTGTTGCTCCGAAATCATTATATGAACCTTCATATATAAAGTTATGACCCACAAAAATTGTAGGGTATTTTCTATTGCAAGATTTAATTAATCTTAATATCTCTTGGTTATACTCGTAAGTTTTCTCAGGAAGGCTTTTCCCAGAATAAAACCTTTTGTCTCTGAATGGCATTAGAACCATATTGACCCTCTCGCCAAGCGAGTTGATAAAATGAACAACATCTGGCTTTATATATATTGAGACTTCTGGATGACCATCTATTGATAAATTCTGAAGAGAGCTGGTATAGGAGATGCCACTCTTCTTGTAATCATGATTTCCCATTATAACCTGAGTCGTAATTCCATATGCCGACATCTTCTTCAAAAAGTCTTCCGCTATGTCCATATCGTGACGACTTGGGTTTCTGTGTTCAAACAAGTCTCCTGTTTGAATCAAAACATCAATGTTTTCTTTCAAACAATAGTCGCTAACCCAGTCGAGTGTTGCCTTGTAATCTTCAGACCTTGTATTCGTGCCGTCTTTATTTTTCTTACCAAGTCCGTGACTTGCTCCAATATGAGCATCACCCAGTACCGCTATCTTCATGAAAACCTCTTCCTTAGTGCCTTTCTCAGGACATATATTGTTTTAGATGTGGTTGCAACATCATTATAGTCAACATTCTTCATCTTTTCATCAAAAATCTTCTGCATATGCTTCACCTCCATCCATCTTTCTGGATATTTTTGATTATAATATCTAAAAAGACCTGACGACTCTAGCAGAAGCATAAAGTTATTTTGAATTATCCTTCTTTTATATTTTATCTTTGTGTTAACTCTCTCTTTAAGCTCCAACACGCATTCTCTTTCTGAGTAATCAGGAAAAATCAAATTGTAAAACTGAATAACTGAGCTTCCTGCATCACAACCAAAGCACTTGAATGAATTATTATTATTGTCAATATATAAAGATGGAGTTCTTTCTGACCCTCCCTTATGGTAAGGACAGCGACACCTGTGAGTAAAGCTTCCCCCCGAGAAAGGTTCTGCTCTTACAGAAAACTCCTCACACAGATCTAGAATAGCAACTTGATCTCTTATTGCTTGCGATAAGGTAGACATTCTAACTCCTGTGGTATGTTGGGAATAAATCCTGTTCTAAAAACTGAGATGTTGCCATCACCTAGATTAATATAGCCGTTACCTTTCCCTTTTAAATTTTCCGCGCCTGCAGTATCAAGAATAACTCTGCTATCTTGATTTGAAGCGACCCTTAAAGCTATCCTTCCTGGAAAATTAGCCTTTATTATTCCAGATATAACATCAGAAGAGGGCCTCTGAGTTGCAAGCACTATGCTTATTCCGCTCGCCCTACATTTTTGAGCTATTTTGCAAAGTTCAAATTGCACCGAAGAGTCTGACATTGAAAGATCTGCCCATTCATCAATGAAGGTTACAATAGAATTTAATTTTCTATTTGGAAAAGTATTGTTATACTCAGATATATTTCTAACCCCATATCTCTCAAACAATATATATCTAGAGTTCATCTCCATCTCTAGCTCACTTAAAAGATTTTTAAACTCTTCTATTGTTTTATAAACTTTGCCGAATATTTTATTTTCATACATTGAGAACTCTACTCTCTTTGGATCAACCAACCTTATATCCACTCCCCCTTGAATAATGCAATTCATGATCAGGTTGTGCATCAGAACGCTTTTTCCAGAACCTGTGGTTCCTCCGATTAAAATATTCGGAACCAAGTTCAGATCAAAAGAAATGGCTTCCCCCGACGACCCCACTCCTACCGTCATATTTATTGTTCTGCTGTCGTCTAAATTCTTCAAAATCAACGGCATCATATCTGGAGATAGCATCTCTTCTTTTTGTACCCTTATGCAGTACGCCCCTTTTCTCATCTTAACGAATCCTTCAGGCTTCTTGCACGCTCTAAGGTATATTCCAATATCGGTAAGAATGTTTTCTATTTTCGAAAACCTAACTCCTCTGGGGATCTCAATGTCGTACTCGTCAAAGTAGTTTCCTTCATCTACATTTATTCTCAAAAACTTGATACCAAAAGATCCGAGTATCTTACTCATCTCCTCTGATTTTGAAGATTCCTCGACCCGAATTGTTCTTTTTATTTTCACCTTCAATCTCCCTGATTAGACTCTTTAATATATTCGTCTGAGCAACAAGAACAATGTAGCTCTTGTCGTGGGATATGTCAAGTTGATTCTCTAACAAAAGATTCTCAAGGGATTTTTTTTGCTCCAAAGCTCTGGTCAGCTTTTCTCTAATTATCATAGATGCGCTTTTAGCCATTTCTATTTAGCTTTTTTATTCTTATCTCCAACTCTTTTATCTTATGTTCCTGCTCTACCATAAGATCTCTAAGCTTTAGATTTGTCCTAAGACACAAGACTATTAGAGAAAATATTCCTTCTCCTGGATTCGTTCTATCAAGATCATTTGCCTCAACTAAAAGCCTGTTAAGAATATCTATGGTATTATCCTCATAGGCCTTTGACTTGTTCTTAGGATGAATCTTGTCTTTTATTAGGTCTTTAAACCCATTCATCGCAACCTCTAGAGAGTTTCTAACTAGAGACTGTTTTTTTAAATAATCATTTTTAGGGTATTCTATGTTCATGCTATACTTATCCTACAGATCGAACTCTAATTGTTGGAGAGGTTCCTGATACAACATATCTTGCGGATTTACCATCACCCAAAACATTTGATATCGAACTAAAATTATTAAAGTTTAATGCGCCATTGACATGGGATGCGGAACTAGTACCTTCAACTCTTATGGTTGCAGATGCAGAGCCGTCATTAACTACGGAAAAATTTAAACCAGAAGGCCAAGACGATGTATCTTCAACTTCTAATATTATATTTCCCGCTCCAAGTCCACCACCCGTCACTAAGGCGATATCGTCAGAGTTGATAATATACACACCATTCGGGCTATCTGAAGCCTGAATCGTATAAGCCCAGATGGCGTTAGGGCTAACGCCAGTTATGGTTCCGTCTAAAGAATCAAGCACTAATACTGTAGATAACGCTTGCTCTGGAGCAGTAAAACTTAAATTTCCCGAACCATCCGTTCTTATTAGGTCGCCAGACAAACCATCAGAATTTGGAAGTTTAAATGTTATATCTGAAGCTGGAGCAATGCTAGGTTTATCTAAACTTATCGAATATGTAGATCCAGAGTTAAACTTTATAGCATTACCGCCAGAATCTAACACTCCGCCAAGCTCTGGAGTTATATCTTCTACCAAGTTTTGTAGAGCTGCGGTTATATATCCTGCATCATTAGTCAATAAGGATATATTATCACTTGAAGAGACTACTGAAGAATCCCAAGATAGGTTCCCAGAACCATCTGTCTTTAACAAATCTCCAACACCTCCATCAGAATCAGGAAGTCTGAATGTTATATCTGAAGCAGGAGCGGCAAGAGGTTTATCTAAACTTATCGAATATGTAGATCCAGAGTTAAACTTTATAGCATTACCATTAGCATCTAACACTCCACCAAGTTGAGGAGATGTATCTTCAACTAAGTTTTCTAGAGCTGCGGTTATATATCCTGCATCATTATTCAATAAGGATATGTTATCACCAGTAGAGACTACCGAAGAGTCCCAGGATAGGTTTCCAGCGCCATCTGTCTTTAACAAATCTCCAACACCTCCATCAGAATCAGGAAGAGTAAAGTTATAACTTGAAGCTACCGTTGCTGGAGACAGCAGATTAACATAGTTTGTGCCTGAAGAGTCATAAAGCTTTAAGCTACTCTGACCAGGTGTGTTGATTTCTATCTCGCCAGATATTGTCAGCTTTGGAGTATCCATTATTATGCTAGATATACCTGTTCCAGAAACAAAGATAAAGTTGCTTGATGTGTCTTTAAATAGACCTAATGCGGAAAGAGAAGCTGCGCTAGTATTTTCAACAAAGTCATTCGGGATTATAAAGGCAGGGCCGCTTCCAGAGTACCTATTTATGACTCTGTCCGCAGGGTCTGATGTTGATATTATCTTTTGAGCAGAACAGTATGTTGGTATCGCCATAGGCTGTGAAAACGCAAGTGTCGCCGTACTGTCTTCCGTTCCAGAAACGTAGATAATCGAGCCTGGACGAGCTAAACCTGGCCATGGCAAAGCTATTGTATTTGGACGTGGCGGACCTAGCAGAGCTAAGAGTTCTGCAGTCTCAATCGTCTGAATTGAGCCTCCAAGGCAAACTTCATCAGCATAGGTTAAAGAAACTGTGCTTGAGTTGCTATTGGTAACTACTATTCTAGAGTCGGCCCCTATTCTCAACCCTTTTGTGGATCCAGAAAATGACAGTTCTCCAGAGTCACTAATATTTACATTCGAGACACTTGTAAAACCCCCCGACCCGTCAGACCTTTGCACAGAATTCGCAGACCCAGACGAAGATGACCCCGCGGAAGGAGCGCCCCAATCGAGAGTAGATACTCCTGAGGCGGTATCCACAACTCGTAGAAATCTATTGGCAGCACCTCTGTCGAGGGGAAGAACGTATCTTATATCTGAATCAGTAGGACTGCTACTTGACTCAAACGAAGTATAGTTCGCGGTATCTGCGGGCCTAATGACCAACTTCCCTCCACCCAATATTTCGACAGAACCTGGGCTTGTTCCGTCATCGGAACCTACTGATAGTGATGAGGTTCCTGTTCCTAGAGTAGAGCCATATTTTATATATTGATCCCCATCGAGCCCACCATTGCCATCGGAGTGCTGAAATATTCCCTGACCTAAGGTCTCCAAAGAGCCTAAGTTTAAATAATAATTTTTTGTACTCCCGACGGTCTCAAATGCTGGAATCGCGTCACCCTTTGAGGTATGAGAGCCTATAGAAATCTTTTGAACAGTGCCGCTCTGAAGTCTGTTACCATGCATAGAGCTAGTAACATGACTTGATAGGTCTACTTTTGAGACGTGGCCATCTTGTGTTCCTCCATCATGGACGTGCCCAATTTTTCTTGGGTCATCTGATGTGAGGGAAGCGTTTGTGGGATCGCCACCGAACATTTTATTTAAAAAGTCAGCATTAATAACTGTTTCTTTTTCTACAAACTTAGTCTTTGCCATTTCGCACTCTCGTTATTTTTTTAATCTTACTATTTAGTCCCGAGCTGGCTTTGAATTTTACAGATTTGCACTCTTCAAGAACCATCGGGGTATTTGTTTTCGGATTGCGGACTGGCCTGGGCTTGTGATGATAAAGGTAAAACTTGCCCAACTTGCTAACATTTACATCTTTTCCAGACTCGAGGGATTCGGCTATGACATTTATCATTTCATTTACCGCAACCTTCGACTCCTGAAAAGTCATGCTTGTTCTTTTGGAAAGTTTTTTTATCAATTGATTCTTATTCATTATCATCACTCCTATGAGCCATTCTCTCTTTTATCTTTAATATTTAGTAGATCTTTATCGAGCTTTTTAATATCTTTTTCTAATTTGCCTGGGTTATCATGATAATGCCTTGCAACTCTCGCAATCTCATCCTCAGTCATATCATCAGTATCCAGACCCATAAGATCATACAATTCCAAAACTTTCTTTTTTATTTCTTCTGTTAGCATACTTCACATCGGCTTATTGTCTATGGTAAATCTAATAAAAACACCTCTTTTCTTGCCCATGGCTCGAAGTACTTTTCTAATATTCGTCGCGGTCTCCCCGCCTCTTCCTATGATCTTGCCAAGTTCAGACTTTTCAGCCCTCACGCTTAACATAATCTTATCTTCTTCCATCTGAGAATCAACTGAAAAATTATCTCCCTCTACAATATTTGAGATAATAAATGTCAAAGCCTCTCTAAGTTCTTCTCTTGCGCTCATTTTATAGTAACCTCTTTAAGTTCTCGCTCTTCCGAGAAGGGAATTAAAACATTTAAAAGACCATTCTTCATTTCAGCCTCTGTCTTGGCTACATCAAATTTTTCATGCACATAAATAGATTCGCAAAAGTTTCTTTTAGCAATACCTCTAAATATCAATCCTTTCTGAATTGCATTATTGGAATCTATTCTCTTTTTGTTTTCGATTGTCAGCGTGCCACCCGTTACAGAAACCTTGAGGTCTTCCGAGGAGTATCCAGCAAGAGCAAAGCTCATTCTTAGTCCATCATCATCAACCCATTGATCGTTTCTTGGAAACTTTTGAATCGTAACTTTTTTATTAGACGTTACGTTACTATAAAAAGAATCATCATTAAAAAGTAAAGTTATTACTTTCTGCGGAACAGTAGCTCTGTTAAATTTCATTATCTTCCTCATTGTCAGTTATGCTTTGATAGTAAATTGTAATTGAGAATATACCATTGGCGGTAATAAAAACAATCCATGATATAAGAGAAGAAGCTACAGAATAATGCAAAACATCTTTTTCAAACATCAAAGATAGTATTAAACCAACCCAAAAGCCAGTGCACATGGCGCAATGGATTAGCTCATCAAACAAATCTCCCAAACTTGAGACAGCATTTCTGAATCTCTCAAGTATGGAAGATTGTGTTATTAGTATTGTAATTCCAACACATGTAATGTAAAACTCTATCACAATAACTATATTACTCTCTAAGATTCTTTTTTTAACTTCTTATATGTTTTTCATCTTCTTTATAAAGCGCATATGCTCTTTTCATTTTTTGAGCAACATATATGTGTTCTGGCTGTGTATGGCTTGAGTTTCTAAGCTTTAAGAAGTGAAGAAAGTCTTTCTTATAAAAGGTAACGTAAAGCTCAGTCATTCTTCCTTCTGGAAGAATAAATCTAATATATTCTCTACATCTTTTATACTCTTCATTTGTAATATCTCCAGACTTCTTAAGATCTGAAATACTTTTCATAAAGGACAGATATAATTCCTTAGCCTCTTCGGCCATCTCTCTTAAATCTCTATCATTCTTCAAAAGATCTGATTTTTCAAAAATAGCTATTAAGTCTTGAGAGGTTGAGGTGAATTCCTGCCTGATTGTTTTATACCTTCCTGAAACCATATTGAACGAAGCAGTCCTGTGCCTTAACATCTGAACAGATATTGACAGAGGGCATCTAACTCTCCACGTTATTCTTTCATGACTGCTTCCAAATCCAGGGTCATGGACTGAGATAAGATCTACCTCTATATTTGAATATTCAAAGTCCTTAGACATATCAGAACCAGACTCTTCAATGCCGAGAGAAGAATCTTTGTATATCGGAATCATAAGAAGCTTTTCAGAAACATCTTTGTTATCTAAACAAAAACCTTTCCATATAGGATTATCCAACCCTAAAAAGCTATTTATCTTATAAAAGTTTAAAAGATCTGTCGTAAATGTAGAACCATCCTCATCTTCAGAAACCTTAACGAACTCAAAGAAGGGAATCTTTCTAGAACCTAATATCTTATAGAAAGATTCTCTGTCCGTCCTGCAAGATACTGTGACAGCCTCAAAGGGGCTAGTGTGAGCGTTCTTAGCAAGAAACGACGTAACTCTATCAACGTCCTCATCAGACCTGCTTTCCGCCCTATTCTGATTCATTGTAGAGATCCATGCCGCATTTGCCACAGATCTTAAATTGCCCGTCATATGTATTTCAATAGTCACATTCTTCTCCGAATATGAAAACAAACCTTTCTTTTGAGAAGTAATCTCTAAATACTTTATTTAATCTCTCAAGACTTGCCTGCTCTATTCTGCGCACTCTTTCTTCAATAAGGATATCTCCATACATAAAATTTCTAAATTCTGCAAAAACATTATAACTTTCGCTATCCATGCTAGAGGCTAGAGCTACCTCGGACATTACTTTCGCTTTCTTTAGATCTTTCTCAGAAAAACCCTCTTTTAGTATTTTTTGAATAACCTCATCTATCGTGGTTATTACTTCTTTTACGTTGTCTTTTATGCAAGAAAAAGAAATGTTAAATATGCAAAACTCTTCAATATTAGCATTCGAAGAATGTATTCCATATACGAGACCCTTATCTTCTCTTACGGAAATAAAGAGCTTGGAATCCATAGAGCCGCCGATAAGATAAGATATTATGCTCATATAAGTAAAGTCTTCTGTTTTTGGCTCAGGTCCTTCGTACATAATGTCAACATAATTATGACCGATATCTGATCTCTCCTCAAAAACAGTCCTTCTCTCTAAAAAACTGGAAGGTTTTATCTTCATAGGTTTTTTTAATCTTCCGTTAGACTTTCCAAAGTAACTCTCTATAAGGCTTTTTGAATCTTTTTTACTTAAGCTTGAAGATATGAAAATACCTGCCTGGGATGAATCCATAAATCTCTTATTAAAGTCTTTTATATGCTTAAGAGTTATTGACTTTATAGAGTCTTCTGTGCCAATAATAGGAATAGAAAGACTGCCGTCGAATACATGCTCAAACTCAAAGGAGTTTGCAAAAGAGCCTATCTCATCATTCACAGATGACTCTTCCTGAAGGACTACCAGCTTTTCTTTTTTAAATTCTTCTTCTGGAAATCTCGCATTTAAAATCATATCTGAAAAGATCTCAATACCTTTTTCTAGATTCTTGTTTAAAACATCCAGAGTAAAAACTACAGAGTTAAAAGAAGTGAAGGCATTTACTGAAGCACCTATGATTGAGAAATCTTCCATTATTTGCTTAGAGGTTCTCTTGCTAGTACCCTTGAACATCATGTGTTCTAACATATGAGCAGTACCATAAGGAAATCTGGTCCCAAATTCTACTCTGGAGCCAGATCTAAATCCTACAAATAATCTAGATATCCCACTTTTTGTTTTGTGAGATCTTATTTTCATATTTATCCTAAATATTTAAATTTTTCAATTGATCTTCTAGCTTTTTCGCAGCCTTAACAATTCTTTCCAGATCTTCTTCCGAAAGATCTTCTGGATTTCTATTCTCTGTTGACCCATTCTTGATTATCTGATCCTGATAAGAACCTTTAAAGTCTTCAAAAATTTGACCAACCTTATTTAATGTTTTCCTAAGATCCCCATCAATAATAGAGTCTTTGTTTGTTTTTTGATCGCTCACACCACTCTCCAAAGTTATATTTTTTACTCTTCAAACTAGAACAGTTTAATTATAGGCGTATCACAATATAATTAAACAATACGGCGAACTAAACTGAAATTAATTCTTACCCTTATTAGTTCTCCTCTGCTCTCTCTCATCTTTTCTATTCGCCTTATCCGTTCTTCTCATAACAACTCTGTCCATCTTATCTTCCTTTACATAGCCGTTCTCTACTGCAAAATCCCTGAGAGCTCTATATACCGAGGCATAATCTATAGACTGTATTCCCGTAATCTCATCATACTTATCCTGTGCTTCTGCCCAGTCAAAAACACGAGACCTAACGTCATCGACCTTGCGGGATAGCTTTGTATTTAAGTATATCCAATTTTGATGAAACGACTGTTCGTTAGAAATATTTTCAAGATTATGAGAATAATAAGATTCGGACCCTACCTTTCTTAATTTTAAAATAACAACATTATCGTTCTTATTTTTATGCAAAATATCGAAGGAGCCTATATATTTTCCGTCGATGGAAAATCCATGGCAGTAGTTTGCTGTAAAATCTGAATTTGCACCTGAAGAGTCAAAAGAAAGGATGCTACCATACAGAGAGTAATCATTTGTTGCGCCGCTAGCCTTATTCTCGGTAAGCTCTCTTGTCTCTACGGAAAAGCAAGGCTTTAAATTAACAGTTTCGGTTTCTGATGATGCAGCGATAATAGAATTAGACATGTCACCTCTCATGTCCTGATCTCCAACCATAATAGTAGCTCTATTATTAAAATAGATCTCTTCTGCTCTGAAATTTTCAGAATTTGCACTTATAGCATCATAAACCTGATTAAAATAATTTTGGTCAAATTTTGAGGATACTGTAGGTATAACAAGAGTAACTCCTTCATACTTAGCAAAATCCATTGAGGATGATGAATCGCTCAAGAGTTCTGATATCGAGTCAGGATCTTTCCAGTAATCGGAACTTTTATCAAAATAGTTAACCGCTATGCCACCAAGGATTTTTACCTCATGGTAATCGATTCCTTCATCAAGATCATCCATCTTACTGTAACTCATAGCGTCTGTCTTTGGAGCCAACTCCTCCCTAAAGTCTTCCACCCCTAAGGTCACACTCTTTTTGATATCTTTTACGATAGTTCCAAAGCCCCTTAGAAAATCTCTAATATTTCCTGCCATGAGTTTGGCTATGTCCATAATAGATTCTCCGACACTTGCTTTTACAACATGGTCAAAGTGACTATAGTCTCTTGCCTTACTGTTGCACATATCTTTATCAACGCAATATTCGTACCCGTGGTAAAGACCTTTCCCTCCCAAGACATATTTTTTATAAAACTCCTGAGGACTGTTGACTCCTGGCAGTATTGATATTAATGCTCCAACCATAAGCTTTGCTCTGGAACCCACAAATGAGAACCTAGAACCTGCAATTCCCCCTACCGCTCCCGCTACCACGCCAAAGGCTAAGTACTCTAGGATCGCATCTTCTGCGGCCTCTATGGCGGCCTGCAGATCTGTTGTCTGTTTAGCTATAGCTGCGAATATAGGATTACTCGAATTGCATTCGAAAACTTCATTATTATGTTTTTCTTCTACTTTTATAAAGGCATACATCAGGGCGTGAGGATTCTTAATCGCATCTGGCGTGGCACTGTCCAATGAAGTATAAGTTTTTACAAAGAAAGGGTCATCGCCCACAGTAATGGTACCGTTTGTAACTGACAGAGTTGAATAGTGTGCGTCGAGCTCGGCTATAAAAGAACCTACATCAAAAGTATCAAAGAAGTTAATTTCAAAACCCTGACTCCCTACAGGTGGCACTGGATTTCCAGTTCCAAATTGCATATCTGGGATTCTAGTTAATATATTAAACGCAACTCGCGATGCTGAAACCGCACTGAGA
>Ga0206131_10000829_pt1 | contig 41438 bp, 41 predicted proteins | sample Helgoland_Spring_FD_148636 | JGI IMG/M metagenome (GOLD analysis project Ga0206131, IMG submission 148636) | Pelagic subsurface seawater microbial communities from Kabeltonne, Helgoland, North Sea - Helgoland_Spring_Bloom_20160517_1 | ecosystem: Environmental > Aquatic > Marine > Epipelagic ... | reverse complement strand
ATATTATTTTATTTATGAATAATAAAAATGAAAAAAAATACACAATTTTTTTTTTTTTTAAATCGTAAACGATCTTTCTTAATAAATTTTGATTTATAATAAACTTGTTTCTGTATAAGTATTTGTGTTTATACATCGCGTTAAAATAATAGTTTTTCATTTTTAGATCAAAACATTCAATATAAGATTTTTTTATATACATATATAAATTGTTTATTTTTAATCTTGAAAAAAATAAATTTATTCCATATTTTGTTGGAAGCAATATGATTAGGGGAAATATGAATAATAAAAATTTATTAATTGAGGATTTGTATTTAAATTTTTTATAAAAAGAATAGAAAAGTATTTCTAATACAATTTTTTCATAAAAAAAAAATTTCTTTTCATCTTCTGGATCTAAATTTAATTCAGGTACAAAAATTTTTTTTGAGCTATATCCTTTATAATTTTTGTGGCTCCACCATTCTAATCCTAAAAATCTGGGTATCAAATCTCTTTTTTTGAATTTAATTTTTAAAAAATTATATATATTTTTGACAGTATAAAGGTTACTGGTTTTTAGATCCTCAAACTTTATAATTTTGTTGCTAGTCTTATTAGTTAAATTCTTGTCAATATGATCTACATCTATAAAAATTTGATCTAGTAAATTTAGATATGTAAAATTTTTAAGATATTCTTGATCAGAATAGTCATATCTTTTTTTTTCAATTTGAATATTTGTATATGCTCTTCTCCAAAAGTTTTGTAATGGATTTCTTGTAATTAAGATTAATTTTGTATTAGGAAAATCTTTTATTAAATATCTTTTAAAATATTCAAAATTATGTACATGATATAGAATATATTTTATTTTTGAAAAATTTTTACCCCTAGATTTATGAAATGCATAGTGTATTCCCAACAAAGTATTTTTGGAATTTATACTTTTATTTTTTAAGTATTCAAAAAAAAATCTTTTAAATTTATTTTTAGATATCTTAATTGATTTATTTTTTGCTTTTCCTAAATTTGTAAGACCATTAAAACCTATTATTTTTTTTGAATCAATTATAGATTCGTGGTGTTTAATAATTAATCCATATATCTGTGTTATTGATAACTTTTTGTATTTTTTAACCCAAGTTTCCCAATGTGGATAAAAGTATAAAAGAGGATAAGATGGTAATGTCATTATTTCCTTTGAATTTCCCATCTGACTTTGGAGTAATTTGGTTCCTGCTCCAGATATAAATAAAGAAAGAGCAACTATTTTGATTTTCATAACAATTAACTACTATATAAATATAACATGTTATATATAATTTTTTATAATTACTTAAATATATACAATGATCTCTAATATTTTAAACGAACAACAATTAAAAAAAAAAATAACTTTTTACAAGAAAGAAAAAAACAAGATTGTTCTTTGTCATGGTGTGTTTGATGTTGTACACATAGGGCATATTAAACACTTTGAAAAAGCTAAAAAATTTGGTGATATTTTAATTGTATCAATTACTGCTGACAAGCATGTAAAAAAAGGACCTGGTAAACCTTTATTTTCTGAAAAAATAAGAGCTGAATATTTATCTTCACTTAAATTAATTGATTTTATTTATATAAATCATGAAGAAACAGCAATAAATGTATTAAATATTGTAAAACCAAATTATTATATTAAGGGCCAAGATTACAAAATAAGAAAAAGTGATATTACTAATAATATTCTTTTAGAGGAAAAAACAGTAAAAAAAAATAAAGGTAAAATTATTTTTACAGATGAAGTTCAATTTAGTTCATCTAAAATAATTAATTCTAATTCAAAAATATACACAGAAGAACAACAAAATTACTTCAATAAGACTAGAAAATTTTTTAATGTTGAGTCGTTACAAGTAATTTTAAAAAAGATTGAAAAGCTAAAAGTTTTAGTAATTGGAGAAACAATAATTGATCAATATAATTTTTGTGAAGCACTAGGTAAGTCAGGAAAAGACCCATTTTTAACTTTTAAGCCAAAAATTTCTAATGATTATTTAGGTGGTGCAGCAGCTATAGCTAACAATGTAGCTGTTTTTTGTAAAAAAATAGATTTTATTAGCATGACTGGAGAAAAAAAAGAATATCAAAATTTTATAAAAAAAAATTTAAATAAAAATATAAATCATTTTTTTTTAAATAAAAAAAATAGCCCAACAATATTAAAAAAACGTTATCTTGATTTAGTTAATCACAACAAAGTCTTTGGATTATATTCTTTAAATGAGTCAATGATAATTAATTCTGAAATCGTAAAATTAAACAAAGAAATTGAAAAAAAAATAAAGAAAGCAGATATAGTAATAGTTTCAGATTACGGTCATGGATTTATTTCAGAAAGTACAACAAAATTAATTACAAAATATAATAGTAAACTCTTTCTTAACACTCAAGTAAACTCAGCAAATATTGGCTATCATAGTTTAAACAAGTTTAAAAAAATTAATTTTCTAATAATTAATGAAACTGAACTAAGGCACGAACTTAGAAATAAGCATGCCACAATTGAAGATTTATCAATAATACTAACTAAAAATTTTGAAATTAAACACTTGGTAATAACACGAGGTAAAAATGGATTAGTATATTATGACTCTAAAAATCTTAAATTTTATTACTGTCCATCATTTTCAAATAATGTGACGGATAAAGTGGGAACAGGAGATAATATGCTTGCAGCTATGGCTTTATTTTTTAGATTAGATGCCCCAACATATGTCTCTTTATTATTTGGTTCTGCAGCAGCTTATTCTGCTATACAGTCATATGCAAACAGCGAAGTTTTAGATAAAAATAAACTAATTAAATTTTTAGAATATTCACTGAAATAAATTCAAAGTTAAAATACTGATGAACTTTTTCTCAAAACAACTTGATAGCTATAAATTAGTTTATAAAGAATTAATTAAAGAAAATATATCTTTATTTATTAAACTATTTATATTTTTATTGTTAGAAGGCTTGACAATAGTTTTTTCTATTTTATCACTAGTTCCTATTGCAGATTTTTTTGCAGATAATACTTTGTCAAATGTAAGTTCTATAACTAAGCTTTTTATAAGTATTTATAATTATTTTGGAATAGAGGCTGGCATAGTTTCTTTTTTAATGGGGTTTGTTTTTTTTAATTTTATAAAAGCTATTAATAATACGATAATTGCTTATGGAATTATTAATATCAAATATTCTTTAATAAAGAAACTAACCTTTAATTTTTTAGAGAATTGCTTTAATTCTAGATGGCTTTTTTTTCAAAGACATAGCTCAGGTAGATTTATCAATATATATAATAATGAAATTGGAAAAATTTCATCAACGTTCTATGACTTTGTTACACAAGCATCTTTGGCTATAAAATTTATGACCTATCTAATGACTCCGTTTTTTTTAAATTTTGAAATAACAATAACTACACTCTTATTAGCAATAATATTTACAGCCCCATTTTTATTATTTGGTAAACTAGCAAATAAATTAGGTTACCAAAACACATTAACAGGCAAAGCTTTTCTTAATGGTATTTCTGAAACCCTTCAAGCTGCCAAGCTAATAATAAGTTATAATAAACAAAAAAATGAAATTATTAGAAATCAGAATCTATTTTTAGATCATTTAAAAGTAACAACTAGATTTCAAATTTTAAATTCAATTTCAACTTTTTTACATCAGCCTCTTGCTATATTAGCGGTCTCAATTGCTTTAATTTATTCATTTAAAACTCAAAATAATATTGCCGAGTTGGCTGCAGTTCTGTACGCTTTAGTGGCCACATTGCCACTATTGGGTGGATTTGTTCAATCAAATTTAAATCTTCAAAATTTAATACCAAGCTTAATTATGTACAAATCTTTGATTGATGAATCGAAGTCTTTAAGAGAGAGAAAATTAGGAGAAAAATTAGATAGTACTATTAATCAAATAGAATTTAGAAATGTGGGTTTTGTTTATGATAATGGTTTTAAAGCAGTCAATAATTTAGATTTAATATTCAAAAAGAATATTATTACAGCCATTTCAGGAAGGTCTGGTGCTGGTAAATCTACAATATTGGACTTATTGATAGGTATTCAGATACCATCATCTGGTAAAATTTTTATAGATGATGATGAATTAAATAAATTTAGCTTATCCTCGTATAGGGATAAAATTTCAATAGTTTCCCAAGATCCATTTTTATTTAACATTTCAATTATAGATAATCTTAAATGGGTTAAAGATGACATTGATGAAAATCATATCAAAGAATGCCTTGAATTAACAAATTGTAGTGATTTTGTTGATAAATTGCCTAATAAAATTAACACAATAGTTGGTGAGAGAGGAATGAAGCTATCTGGGGGACAGAGGCAGAGAATTTCATTGGCAAGAGCTATTATTGCCAAACCTGAAATTTTGATTTTAGATGAACCAACAAGCTCACTAGATAAAGAGTCTGAAGCGCTTGTTTTTGACTCTTTAAGAAAAATATCAAAATCCACAACAATTATTTTGATTACACATGATAATAAAATTATAAGTTTAGCAGATAAAATATACTATATTGAAGATGGAAATATAAAAATATGATTAATTCTAAACTTGCAAAAATTTATAAGTTAAAGCTTCAATCTTTATTAAAAACTATTGATATAATGAAAATTAATAACCTTTGTGAAATTATAAAAGAGACATCTCAAAAAGAAAATAATATTTTTATTTTTGGTAATGGTGGAAGTTCATCTACAGCCAACCATTTTGCAAACGATATGACAAAAAATGCTAAAATAAAAACATTATCATTTTCAAATGATAATTTGATTACCTGTTATTCTAATGATTATGGTTTTGAAAATTGGATAAAAAAAGTACTAGAACATTATGCAAAACCTAATGATTTAGCAATTTTTATAAGCGCGAGTGGTAATTCAGAGAATGTTGTAAGAGGAGCTAAATTTAGTAAGTCAAAGAAAATTCAATCATATTCGTTAACAGGCTTAAAAAAAAATAATAAATTAAATAGTATTTCTGATAATTTTTTTTGGGTTAACTCTTCTTCATATAATCAAGTAGAGATTATTCATCACATGATATTACTTATCTCAGTTGATATACTAATAGGAAGAGACAATTATAAAACAAATTTATAAAATAATTTAAAATTACAATCTGTATAAATTTATCTATTTATTCGATAAAACATGGATTATTAGTTAAAAAAAACACTTATTATCTAAAATATTTCGTAAATTTATCTACAAGGTTTATTAAAAATCATCTTTCGAAACTAATGTAATAGTATTTGCTCTAGAATTTTTTCTTGGAAAGTTAACATATATTAAAAATGCATTATTTGATTTTTTAAAAATTAATTTTTTATTTTTTTTTATATTTTCTTTAATAAATGTGTCTATATTTGAATTATTAAATTTTTTTAACAAAAAACAATCAACATTATTTAAAAAGTGAGTAATTTTATTTAGGCGCTGACTTTGAGTAAATATATTAATCTTATTTTCTGATCTTAGTTTTTGTAACTTTCCAAATAAATACCCTTTTTTTGAAAATATGATTAAGGGTATATTTTTATTTTTGTCTAAGAAATTAATTATAAAGTCATCGTTACTAATCTTATTATTACTAAATATTTTTTTATCTTTTTTTTTAATAAAATTTTGTAACCAAGAACATGTATTAATAAAATTTTTTGAGGTTGCTGTTTCATCACTAAGCATTACATTTTCAATTCCAAGTGAATGATAATAGCTAAGAGAAACAACATCATTTTTAGAAGGTAAATTATTATTTATCATTGAGTCTAAATTTTCAGTTGCCATTACTACTGGTTTGCCGAACTTTTTTGCAATTGAAACAATTTTATTAATAGAATCAAATAATTTATCATTACCAATTTCGGCACCCAAATCTCCTCTATCAATCATTATAATGTCACTTGATTTGCATATATTTTCTGCATTCTTAAGGCCTTCAGAGTTTTCTATTTTAGAAACTATTAAATAATGAGGATATTTTTTTTTAAGAACTTTTATAATTTTAGTGTTTTGTATAAAGCTAAGTCCTATCAAATCAAAATTAAGTTTTTTTACTTTATTGATAAATTTTAATGAAAGTTTAAGCTGTCTATTATCATTGTAAATGGAGTTTGGTAAATTTAGTCCTTTTTTACTTTCTAGAGTAAAGCTTTGAGTAGATTTTGCTATGATAAAATCCTTCTTTCTTTTAATTATTTTAAAAAGAAAGTTACCATCAGAAAGTGTGAAGTTAGTAATTTTTTTTATATTAGGAAGAGGATGTGTAAGTGGAACACTCAATCCTTTAAAATTATTTTTTTTATAGTAGAAAGAAACTAATTGATTTTTTTGTATAAAAACTTTTTCTTTATTTCCTGTCCTTGGCTTCACACCAGGAATATCTAGTAAAACTTGATTTTGTGAATTAATTTTTTTTATTCTATTGATGGTTTGTTTGTGCCAATCAATAGAGTTATGAGATCCATTTAGCCTAAATATAGATGAATATTTATTTAAAATTTTTATTGATCTTAAGGAGTTAGAAATTGGTCCTATGGTCGGCAGTATTTTCATAAATTTTATACAAATATTTTTTTTTTTATTTTATGTAGTTTTTTTTGCATTTCTTTATCTGCAAAAAAGAATATTTTTTTTCTTTCTAACTTTTTTCTAAACTCAGTACCAGAAATATTTTGATAATCTTTATGCTTGCAACTAAAATTGATAACAATTTTTTTACACTCTTTGCAATGATAAGCACCTTTAAGACTAACTATATTAATATTTAGTTTTTTTTTATACTTAGAAACTAATTTATATGCATCCAGTGCTCCATAATTGTCAAAAGCACCAGCATGATCTCTTCCAATTACAAAATTTTTAAACCCTAGACTTTTCCTTATATTGGCATGATGTATTGCTTCTCTAGGTCCAGCATAAAACATATTCGCAATAATAGGCACATAACTAACTTTATTTTTAAATTTATAATTAATAATATAATCATATGACTTTTTTAGAACTTCAAATTTTACATCTCCTTTTTTCTTTGGTCCTATTAGAGGATTAATAATTACATGGTCAAATTTTTCTAATAAAGTTTCAATTATTTTTTCATGCCCAAGGTGAGGAATATTTCTTGTTTGAAAAGAACACGTTTGATTAAATTTATTATTAGTTTTTTTTATTTCATAAATTGAATTTTTATTAAAATTTGAAATTTCTTTTATAATTTTATTATATTTTTTTTTTATTTTAATGTTTGTTAAAAATTTTTCTCCATAATTCATAAAGTTTTTAAATGGTAAGTAATTTTGATTACTTGTAGAAAAAACTTTTTTTAAAATATCTAATTTATCAATCAAAATTTCTGTTTTCTCATCATAATTAAAAAAAGGTAAATTTATTGGAAACAATATAGGCAAGCCTTTTTCAGGGTAATTAATAATTTCTTGTATTGTGTTTTTATTTGTATTTAAATTTTGAAAAGGGAATAAGTTATCTTTTAGATTACAATAATCTATTAAATATCTTTTTTCATTAGAAATGTTTCGAAGAAATTTAAGTTCTGACAAAATTTATTATTATTATTATTTATAATTATTATTGTTTTAAAATTATCATATTTCAAATCTAAACCAAATACATTTTTTTTATTTAAATAAGTTTTGTGATTTTTAAAAACTTTAGTCATGTTTTTTCTAATGATCTTAATTGGTAAAATTTTCTCCTTCTTGCAAAGTTTTAAAACTTTTTTATTAAAATTAACAGTGCTTGCAACTGGAATTAATTTTGCGTCTATGACTATTTTACATAATCCTAGAATTCTTCTAACTTGAATATCTCTATCTTTCTGACTATAATCTAAGTCAAAACTAATATTTTTCCTGACTTTATCACCATCAATAAGAAAAACTTTTTTAAATTTTTCTTTTATGGTTTTGGATAAAAGTGTTTTTCCACTTCCTGATAAACCATAAAACCATATTCCTTTATACTTCATAATTTTTTTTTTCAAAAACTTAATATATAATATAGTTTCAATTGTAAATAATTTATAAATATGCCTTTCTATGAAAACTTAAAAGATTTTAAAAAAAATACAGCCCTAATAACAGAAGATGGAAAAAATATAAGCTACGAAAACCTTTTGATTGCTTCTAATCAATTTGCTTCTAAGATTAGTGAACGTTGTTTAATCTTTATACTGATAGATAATGATTTAGAGTCAATTACAGCATTAATTGGAAGTGAGATTAGTAACTCAGCTATAATGTTACTTAGCCCTAATATTAATAATGAAGCCCTAATTAAATTGATTAACTCATATAATCCAGAATATATTTTCCTTAATACTAAATTAAAAATAAAAATAGAAAACTATGATGAAATTTTTTCTTATTATAATTATGAATTATTAAAAATAAAAAAAATTATTTTAAAAGAAATTAATGATGAACTTTTTTTATTACAAACCACTTCAGGTTCAACGGGTTCGCCTAAAAATGTAAAATTATCATATGATAATGTTCTTTCAAATACTAATTCTATAATTAAAGATTTAAATATTTCTAGTAATGATGTTTGTATTACAACTTTACCCCCAAGTTATGTTTATGGATTATCTATAATAAATACACATCTGAAAGTTGGAGCAAAAATAGTTTTAAATAAATCATCTATAATTGAAAAAAATTTTTGGAAAAAACTAACATTAAATGATGTCAATAATTTTGGTGGTGTGCCTTATATTTATGAAATTTTAATTAAAATAGGATTAAAAAAAGAATTTTTTAAATCTTTAAAATATACAACAGTTGCTGGAGGATATCTGGATAATAGTTTAAAATTATCTATTTTAGATTTCTATGATGATTTAAATATTTCACTAATTACAATGTATGGCGCTGCCGAAGCAACATCAAGAATGTCTTATTTGCCAGCCAAATATGCAAGAAAAAAAAATGGAAGCATAGGTATCCCTGTAAGTGATGGTACCTTTTTGTTAAAGAATGAAAGTAAAGAAATAATAAAAAAACCATATTTTAACGGAGAAATAATTTTTAAAGGTAAAAATGTTTGTATGGGCTATGCAAATTCTTCTAAGGATTTATTGAAAAGTGATGTAAATAAATCAATTTTAACAACTGGTGATATTGGATATTTTGATGAAGATGGTTTCTTTTACATTGTAGGAAAAAAAAATAGATACATAAAGATTGTAGGAAATAGAATAAGCTTAGATGAAATTGAAAAAATTATTTATGAATATGGTTATAAAAATGTTTGTAGCCAAAAAACTAAAGACACACTTGATATATATGTTAATAAAAAAAATATTGAAAAAAAAATTAATACTTATGTATCAAAATATACAAATTTACACAAAAATCTTTTTAGGGTTCACTACATAAAATCTTTTCCGATGACTAAAAATAACAAAATAGATTATAATAATAAAATATTTAAAGATGAAAATTGATAAACTTTTAAATGAAAATCCGTATAGCCTAAGTAGAGACCAAAAAAAAAATTTATTTAGTAATAAAATAAATGAGCTAACAAGGTTTCATAGAATAAGATGTAAAGAATATAAAAAAATTATAGATTTTTTTGGTTTTGAAAATAAAAAAAATTATGAACTAAGTAACTTACCTTTTTTACCAGTCCAAATCTTTAAAGAATTTGATTTAATTAGTACAGATAAAAAAAATATTGTAAAAATACTTAGATCTTCAGGCACTAGCTCAAGCCATACCTCAAAAATTTTTTTAGATAAGAAAAACTCCCTTGAACAAGTAAAAGCTCTTAAAACAATAGTCCAATACCATATTGGAACTAAACGTTTGCCAATGCTGATTATTGATAAAAAATCTTCAATTATAAATTCAAAAGATTTTGATGCAAAGAAAGCTGCTTTTTTTGGATTTTCTATCTTCGGAAAAGATTTTTTTTATTTGATAAAAGAAAATGGTGAAATTGACTATAAAGGCTTAAATATTTTTTTAAAAGAATCAAACAAAAGTTTTTTTATTTTTGGATTTACTTATCCAGTTTATAATATTTTATACAATAAGTTAATTAAGAAAAATTTAAAAAATAATTTTAGTAAGGGAATATTAATTCACGGTGGTGGATGGAAAAAAATGGAAAAGGTTAGCATTTCAAATAAAAAATTTAAATCTGATTTAAGAAAAAAATTGAATTTAAAAAATATATATAATTATTATGGCCTTGTTGAACAAACAGGCTCAATATTTTTAGAATGTAATTGTGGTTATTTTCTATCAACCAACTTTTCTGAAGTTTTAATAAGAAATGAAAATTTTGAATTATCTAAGAAATCTGAAAAAGGTTTTGTTCAATTAATATCTCTTTTACCATCAAGCTATCCAGGCCATAATATATTAACTCAAGACATTGGAGAAATTAAAGATAGAAAATCTTGTAAATGCAAATTGAATGGTACAAGATTTGTAATTCATGGAAGAGCTAAACAGGCTGAAGTAAGAGGCTGCAGTGATACTTTAAATGGATAAAAATATTTTTTTAGTAGGATCAAATAAAATTCAAAAAAGTATATTAAAACCATTTGATGAAATTATTTGTGATTTTTTTGATTCTTTATCTCAAGATATATTTAAAAAAAAAAATAAATTTCAAGAGTCCGATATTTTAACCTTTGGTTTTTGGTTGAGAAAAAAAAATATTTTAAAATTAAAAGATAATTTTTATGATAATGAATTTAAACTTCCATTAGGAATCATTTTTCATATTACACCAAATAATGTCCCTATAAATTTCGCATATTCTTTATTTTTTGGTTTAATTACTGGTAATACTAATATTGTAAAAGTCCCATCAAAAAAATATTTTCAAGTTGAGTATTTATGTCAAACAATAAATAATCTATTAAAAATCAAAAGATTTAGTATTTTAAAAAAGATGATAAATATTATCAGATATGAAAATGATGATAAAATTACAGAAGAAATTTCTAAAATGAGTAATGCACGAATAATATGGGGAGGTGATCAAACTGTTAAAAAAATTAAAAGTATTAGTGCACCTATTAAATGTGTGGACATTAGTTTTCCTGATAGATATTCATTCTCAATTATTGATACAGAAAGTCTAAAAAATTTGAGTAATTCTAATTTTCTAAATATTGTTAAAAATTTTTTTATAGACAACTATACGTTTGATCAAAACGCATGTAATTCTTCACATTTAATATACTGGGTTGGAGAAGAAAAAGATAATAAGCTGATCAAAAAGTTTTGGGTTGAATTAAATAATTATGTTAATCAAAAAATTGATTATCCAGGAACAGTAAGCACAGATAAATACAACAAAATATGTTCTGATATAATTAATTTTTCTAATATAAAAAAACTAAAAAAATATAGTAAAAGTTTACATGTTGTTACATTAAAAAAATTATTAACTGAAAACGAATATCAAAGAGGCCAGTGGGGCTATTTCTACCAATACTTATCTAGTGATTTAAGGGTTTTACCCAAAATAATCACTGAAAAATATCAAACCCTATCTTATTATGGTTTTAGTCCCGATTTTTTTAAAAAATTTATCCTAGAAAACCAAATTAAAGGTATAGATAGGATAGTCCCTTTAGGAAGGTCTATGGAAATGAGCTATTTATGGGATGGTTATAATTTATTAAGAGCTTTAACAAGAATAATAGATATTAAATAGTAAGATGATTGAAAATGAGAGTTTATTTTCTTTATTAAATAATAAAAAAGTTAAATTTAGAGAATTTAAAAAAATTTGAAAGAATAAGAAATGCTTAAAAATAAAGTTGCAGTGATCTCTGGTTGTAATCGTGGAATTGGCCTTAGTACACTGGAGGCATTTTCTGAAAATGGAGCTGATATATTTGCGTGTGTTAGAAATATAGATGATAATTTTCTAAAAAAAATTGATGTTCTTAAACTAAATTATGGAAATAAAATATTTCCTGTAAAGTTTGATTTAAGTAACAAAGACAGCATTGTGTCAGCAATTAATCTAATTAATAATTATGAAAAAAATTTAAATATAGTTGTGAATAATGCAGGAATAATCCATAACAAATTATTTCAATTAACTAAATTAGATGAAATTTACAAAACTTTTGAAATAAATTTTTTTAATCAAATATTTTTTACTCAGGGTTTATTAAGAAATATTATGAAGACTAAAAATGGAAGTATTATTTTTTTATCTTCCTCAGCTGCCCAAGATGGAAATATTGGGAGGTCAGCTTATTCATCATCAAAAGCAGCACTAGCTTCTTTTGCAAAAGTATTATCAAGAGAGTTAGGAGCTCAAAAGATAAGAGTTAACACTATATCTCCAGGCTTGACTGAAACAGACATGATGATTGACAGTACTGCTAAAGAATATTTGGAAAATATTGTAAAAGAAATTCCATTAAAAAGAATAGCAAATCCAGCAGATGTATCAAAATTAATTTTATACCTTTCTTCTGATTTATCAGAATATATAACAGGTCAAGATTTGAGAATAGATGGGGGTTTAAAATGATTGATAAAAAAAATAAAGCACTTGATTTTGCAAAAAGTATAAAAAAAAAAATCTTAACCACAGCTTATAACGCTGGAGCCAAAAGTGCCCATGTTGGTGGAGCACTTTCGTGTGTTGATTTAATTTCATCTTTATTTGTAAATTACAATATATTCAACTCAAAAAATTTTAAGGATGATGATAGTAGAGATAGATTTATATTAAGCAAAGGACATGCTTGTCTTGCTTATTATTCAGCATTAAATGAAATTGGGCTAATTTCAGATAACGAAATGAAAACTTTTGAAGAAGATGGAAGTAATCTATTGGGTCATCCGGTTATAAACAAAGATATTGGGATAGAATTTTCAACTGGCTCTCTTGGTATGGGGCTTTCTAATGGGATTGGGCTTGCTATAGCTTCTCAAAAAAAAAATAAAAATTTTAAAACTTTTGTATTAATGGGTGACGGGGAGTGTAATGAGGGCTCAGTCTGGGAAGCTGCTATGTCAGCTCCAAATCTAAAAGTAAAAAATTTGTTAGCTATAATTGATAAAAATAAATTTCAACAGACAGGTACTAATTCAGAAATTATGAATATTGATCCTATCGAAGATAAATGGAAAGCTTTTGGGTGGAATGTAATGACTTTAAACGGACATGATATACCAAGTATATTAAGTTATTTTGAAACCATAGATTTTGAAAAACCAAATCTGCTTGTTGCTAATACAATTAAAGGAAAAGGATTTTCATTTTCTGAAAATAATAATGCTTGGCATCATGGGGTTATTAGTAAAAAGATATATGAACATGCATTAAATGAAATTGAAGAAGCATAATGATAATTAATGATCGAAATATAAAAACATGGTCTTTGATTGGACAAAGAGCAACATTTGGGCTTATCGCTCTAGAAGTGGTCAAAGAAAGAGAGGAATTGCTAATATTGACTTCAGACGTATCTACCTCAGCAGGATTAGATAGGTTTAAAAAAAATCATCCAAATAATTTTATTGACGTAGGTATAGCTGAGCAAAATTTAATTGGAATTGCATCAGGACTAGCGAGTGAAAACTTTAAAGTGATAACTACTACTTTTTCTCCATTTCAAACACTTAGGTGTTGTGAGCAAATAAAAGTTAATTTGGGATATATGAAGCAAAATGTTATTATGGTCGGGCTTGCAAGTGGATTAGCCCTAGGTGCCTTAGGTTTTACCCATGCTTCTATTGAAGAAGTGGGTGTATTAAGAAGTATTCCAAATATTATAATAATTTCTCCATCTGATGGTTTAGAATTAGTTAAAACTATTGATGCAGTTATGGACCTAAACAAACCTTGTTATATCAGGTTGACCGGAACTTCTAATAATCCAATTGTAAATAATCAAGACTATGAATTTAAAATTGGTAAATCTATAGAACTTGTTTCTGGAGATGATTTAACATTATTTTGCAATGGCCCATTAGTTTATAATTGTTTAGAAGCTGCAAAACATCTTAAAAATGAGAACATTAATGCTTCTGTAGTAAATATGCATACTGTTAAGCCAATTGATAAAGATAAAATATTTGAAAAGATTAATAAAAATAAAATTATTTTTACAGCCGAAGAACATAATATAATCGGTGGCTTAGGAAGTGCGGTTGCCGAAGTAGTTTCTTCAGTAGATAAAAGATGTAAATTAGTGAGATTGGGTATAGACGATCATTATCCAAAAGGAGGAAGTCAAAAATACTTACAAGATATTAATGGACTTTCAATTGAAAAAATCGTAAATACTGTCAAGATTAATTTAACATTATAACCATTAATTAATGACCAATCTTGAAAAATATAAAAATGTTTTTATAGAATCTTTATCATTAAAATCAGAAACTTTTTCTGAAGAAATAAAATATAATGATGTAGCTGAATGGGATTCAATTGGTCATATGACATTAATGTCAGCGCTAGAAGAAGAATTCAAAATAACTCTAGAAACAGATGACATTATTGATTTTAGCTCATACAAAAAAGGTATAGAGTTATTAAATTCAAAATACAAAATAATATTTTAAGTTTCATATAATTTACTTAATTTAAAAATGAGTACTGGAAAAAGAATATATAGTTTAATAAAGGAGCTTTGGCCAATAAATAGAAGTTTAACTGGTAATGGCAATAGAACAACTTTATATAAATTAAAAAAAATTAATCCTAAATTAAAAAAATTTGAGGTTTTATCTGGAAAAAAAGTTTTTGATTGGCAGATTCCACTAGAGTGGAATGTGAAAAAGGCATATCTAAAAGATTTAGTGACAAATAAAATAATTGCTGATTTTGATAATAATAATTTACATCTCATGGGTTATTCTGAGTCTGTAAATAAAATTCTTACTTTCTCTAGTTTAAAAAAAAAACTCAATTACATTAGAAATTTACCAGATGCAATACCTTATACTACTTCTTATTATAATAGAGATTGGGGTTTTAACATTTCATTTAATGAATTTAAAAAACTGAATAAGAAAAATAATTATCAAGCATATATAAAAACTGATTTAAAAAAAGGCTCAATGAGCTATGGTGAAATTTTAATTAGAGGTAAAAGCAAAAAAGAAATTTTAATATCCACATATATCTGTCATCCTTCTATGGCTAATAATGAATTGTCTGGACCAGCTTTATCAATTTATTTATCAAAGTGGATTGCTCAAAAAAAAAATAATAAATTTACATATAGATTTTTATTTATTCCTGAAACAATTGGTTCAATTAATTATATAAGTAGTAAATTTAAAGAATTAAAAAAAAATGTTATTGGGATTATCAATTTAACATGTGTTGGAGACAGTAAAGTTACTTCATTTCTTCCAACTAAGTATGAAAACACATTTTTAGATAAATTAGTCATTAATTATTTTAATAAAAAAAAAATTAAAATAAGAAAATATCACTGGAAAGATAGAGGTAGTGACGAAAGACAATATATGTCAGCTCTTGTTAATCTTCCAACAGTTTCGATAATGAGTTCAAAATACCACTCCTACAGAGAATATCATACATCTAAAGATGATTTGAAATTTATTAATATTAAGGGATTGAGTAAAAATTACAAAATTCATAAGGATTTAATTGAAAAAATAGAAAAGTTAGATTTTCCAAAAACAAATATATTTTGTGAACCAAATTTAGGAAAGAGAAACCTTTATCCAACAAAAAGTCTCTTTGTGAAAAAAAAGGATAAATTAAAGAAAAAATCTAAAGATCTTTTAAATTTTTTATCTTACTCAGATGGAAAAAATACTTTAGAGGATATATCTGAGTATACAAATAACAGTCTAAATTATACAAAGAAAATATATAAAGATTTATTAAAGAATAATCTGTTAGATAAGTAAATTTATAAAATGATAAATTTTAAAAAAAAATTTAAAAATAAGTTAATAAAATTAGGTGTTAAAAAAGATCAAACAATTATTTTAAATATAGATCTTTTAAAATTAATTTTATTTTTAAGATCCAAAAAAGTTAAACTTGATTTAAAAGATATAATTAATCCAATTAAAGAAATAGTTTCTAAAAATGGAAATATTGTAGTTTATAGTTTTTTTTGGGATTTTTTTAAAACCAATATATTTGATTATGATAATTCAAAATCAGCCTCAGGATCTTTAAGTAATTTTTTGTTAAATGACAAAGAATTTAAAAGAACTCAGAATCCAGTTTATTCACTTCTTGTTTGGGGTAAAGATAAAGAAAAAATATATAGAATGAAACATAATGATTGTTTTAGTAAAAATTCTCCTTTTGGGTATCTCATTAATAAGAAATCAAAATTACTATTCGTAAATATTGATTTTAAAAAAACAGGATTCCCTTTTTTTCATTTAGCAGAGCAAGAAGTTGGAGTTTATTATAGATTTTTTAAAATTTTTAGTGGTAAATTTATAAAAAATAAAAAAAAGAGAGATATTTCAATTAAAATGTACGTTAGAAAAAAAAATTATAAAATATTAACATATTATTCAGATCATATAGAAAGAATCTTGCAAAAGAAAAAATCTTTAAAAAAAGTTAAAGATTTTGGAAGTGAATTAAGCTTAATAGATTTAAAAACATTGTATGATTTAACTATAAAACAATTGAAAATCGAAAAAAAAATGTTTTTACATAAAGAAACTAAAATTTAAAAAAAATAAAATTAAATGAAAAAAAACAAACCTCTAGTTACAATTAGTATTACATGCAAAAATTATGGAAAATTTTTAAAGAAATCTTTGGAGAGTGTACTTAATCAAACATACAAAAAAATTGAAATTTATGTTGTTGATGATAATTCAGAAGATCAATCAAAAAAAATATTAGATAGTTTAAAAAAAAAATATCCTAAAATTAATTGCATATATAATAAGAAAAATTTAGGTCTTCAAAAAATTTCAAACTCAATAATTAAAATCTGTAATGGAAAATATTTTTTAAGATTAGATGCAGATGATTGGCTTTTTAAAAATACAGTTAAGCTTATGGTTGAAAGTTTTGAACTAAAGAAAAATATTGATGCAGTCTATGGCAACTATAATTATGTGAATGAATCTGGAAAAATTATAGGCTATGAAAATAATTTAAATATTATCAAAAAACATATTGCCCCCCATGGAGCATGTACAATGTATAAAGTCTCTGATTTAAAAAGAGTTAAGGGTTATTTTACAGATATAAAAGCTCAAGATGGATGGGATACGTGGTTAAAACTGAGAAACACTATTAATTATTATCATTTAGATAAACCATTATTTTATTATCGCCAACATCAAGAATCTTTAACAAAAAAAAAGAAAAATATTCTTAAAGAAAGAGGAAAAATTTTTAAAAAAGTAGCCAGTATGTCAAAAAATAATAATGCGAAAATTAGTTTAGTAATTCCAATTAAGAATAGTTTTGGCGATTTAAAAAATGTTCCTTTTAAAAAGATAGGCAATTTAACTTTAATAGAAAAATTATTTAAAACAATTTTAAAACTTGATGGAAATTTTGATATAATATTTACAACTTCAAGTTCCAGAGTTATAAAATATTTAAATAAATGTAAAAATAAGATTAAAAATAAAAAAATTTATATCTTTAGAAGGCCAGCAAAATATGAAAAATCAATTTCATCACTACAAGAAATATTAAATTTTAGTAAACATCAATACAGAAAGAAAAAGGGTGATAGTAAAATATTTTTATTTATGAATCTGCATATTATTAGAAATAAAATTGATCATGTAATAAGTACGATTAATCTAATGAAAATTAGCGATTTTGATATTATATTTTCTGTTTTTCGTGAGAAAGAGCCGATCTTTAAATTTCAAAAAAGAGAATTTAGTTTATTGAATGCAGGAAGATTCAATAATTTAGATTTTAATTCAGAGACAATTTATAAATTTAATGGATCAGTTATATGTGGAAAGTTGAATATATTAGATAAAGGAAATATGTTTAAAAAAAAAAGTGGCTTTGTTGAGACTGCTGATAGTGAAATTTTGAATATTAATAATATTCCTAAATTTAAATAATACAAAAAATATGACTATAAAAAATATATTATTAAAAATTAAAAATAAAAAAGTTAAAGTTGGGATTATTGGAATGGGTTATGTAGGTTTGCCCTTAGCTAAAAGTTTTGTTGAAAAAAATATTGACACATATGGATTTGATATTGACCAAAAAAAAATCTCGAACTTAAGAAAGGGTATTAGTTATATAAATTATTTTGCTCATAAAGAAATTAAAAAAATGAATAAAAAAAAGTTTACACCTACTGTAGATTTTTCTTTAATTTCAAAAATGGATTTAATTATATTGTGTTTGCCCACGCCTCTAAAAAAAAATAAATCTCCTGATATGTCTTATATATTAAGTTCTTTAAAAACCATTCTTCCTTTTTTAAAAGAAAATCAGGTCCTTAGTTTAGAGAGTACAACATACCCTGGTACTTGCGAGGAAGTTATATTGCCATTATTAAATAAGAAATTTAATGTAGGTAAAAATTTTTATTTAGTTTATTCACCTGAGAGAGAAGATCCTGGAAATAAAAAATACTCCCTTTTAAAAATCCCAAAAGTATTAGGTGGCTTAACTAAAAATTGTAAATTATTAGGAGAAAAATTTTATAGCCTATTAGGAATTAAACTTATTATAGTTAATGATTTAAAAACAGCAGAGTTTACAAAATTATTAGAAAATATTTATAGATCAGTAAATATAGGTTTAATAAATGAAATGAAAAATATCTGTAGCAAAATGGGAATAAATATATTTAATGCAATTGAGGCAGCAGGAACAAAACCATTTGGCTTTCAAAAATTTTATCCTGGACCAGGTTATGGTGGCCACTGCATCCCTATAGACCCCTTTTTATTGGCATGGAAAGCAAAAAAAAGTGGTGCAGATGCAAAATTTATTAGATTGTCTGGAACTATAAATGAGAGAATGCCTATCAAAATTTCAAAAAAAATTATCTCCTATTGTCAGAGAAAAAATGAAAAAAATATTTTAATAATTGGAATGGCTTATAAAAAAAATGTAGACGATCTGAGAGAGTCTCCGTCGCTAAGAGTAATGGATATTTTAGAAAAAAATAATCTAAAAATCAATTATCATGATCCTTATATAAAAGAATTACCCAAAACAAGAAAATTCAAAATAAGAAAAAAAAGTATAACCCTTACTAAAAAAATTTTAAATAAATGTATAGTTTTAATAGTTACTGATCACGATAATATTGATTATAATTTTATAAAGAAAAATTCGAAATACATCTTTGATTGTAGAGGAAGATACAAAAAAGACTATAAAGGAAAAATTGTTCAAGTATGAAAAATTTTGTTCTATTAGGTGCGTGTGGTTATATAGCTCCCAAACATTTTCAAGCTATTTATGAAACTAAAAATAAATTAGTTGCAGCATATGACATCACTCAAAATGCTGGAATTATAGATAAATACTTCCCAGACTGTAATTTTTTTTTTAATTTTTCAAAATTTGAAAAATTTATAAAAAATTTTCAAAAGAAAAAAAAAATAGACTATTTAGTTATTTGTACTCCAAATTATTTGCACAATAAGTTTATATTATTTGGTTTAAAGAATAAGATTAATATAATTTGTGAAAAACCTTTAATTCTTAAAACAGAACAATTAAAAAAAATTTTAGAATATGAAAAAAAATATAAAAAAAAAGTTTTTTGTATAATGCAACTTAGATTAAATTCAAAAATTATTAAACTTAAAAATCATTTAATTAAAAAAATTAAAGAAAATCCCAATCATATAACTAAATGTAATATAAAATATGTTACTTATAGAGGAGATTGGTTTCTTAAAACGTGGAAGGGAAGTATAAACAAATCTGGTGGACTAACGACAAATATTGGCATCCATCTTTTTGATTTATTAACATGGATTTTTGGAGACTATGTAACAATTAAGGTTAAAAAAAACGATGATAAAACAAACATAGGTTCATTAAAATTTAAAAGAGCACATGTGGAGTGGCTTATTTCAATTTCAGATAAATATCTAAATAAAAATAGACCAACTGAGAGGTCTATTAGAGAGTTTTCATTTGATAATAAAAATTTAGAACTATCGGATAATTTTACAAACATGCATATTTTAAGTTATAAAAAGATAATTAATGGTGATGGATTTATGATTAAAGAAGTTGAAAAAAGTCTCTATATTACTGAAAAACTGAGAAAGTTAAGCAGAGTATGAAAAATAGTTTTTTTGTTCATCCAACATCAGTAGTAGATAAAAAAGTTAAAATTGGAATGAATTCCAAAATATGGCATTGGTGCCATATCTCTCAAGGTTCATCTTTAGGAAAAAATTGTATTTTAGGTCAAAACGTATTTATAGGTGAAAACGTCAGAATAGGAAATAATGTAAAGATACAAAATAATGTCTCTGTTTATACCGGTGTCACAATAAAAGATGATGTATTTGTAGGACCATCGGTGGTTTTTACTAATGTTAAGTTTCCAAGAAGTAAATTAAATCAAAAAAAAAATTTCTTAAAAACTAAAATTTGTAAAGGATCAACAATAGGTGCTAATTCCACAATAGTTTGTGGTATTGAAATAGGAGAAGGTTCTTTCGTTGGAGCAGGTTCAGTTGTTACAAAAAATGTAAAAAAAAATATGATTTTTTATGGAAATCCTGCATCTCAAAAATCAATTATTAGAAAAAAATGAAAATACAATTTAATGATTTAAAAGATCAATTTTTAAATTATAAAAAAGTTAAAGAAAAAATTTTCAAAGTAGTTGATGAAAAAAATTATATACTTGGAAAAAGTGTCTTTGATTTAGAAAAGAAACTAGCAAGTTTTACAGGCTCTAAATACTGTGCAACAACTTCTAGTGGAACAGATGCTTTATTGATTGCTTTATTGTCGCTAAATTTAAAAAAAAATTCAGAAGTTATTACACCAGGTTTTAGTTATATAGCATCAGCTGAAGTTATTGTAAGGGCTGGTCTAAAGCCAATTTTTGTAGACGTTGAACTTGATACAGCAATAGTTGATGTTTCTGAAATAGAAAAAAAAATAAATAAAAATACGTCATGTATAATTGTTGTTTCTTTGTTTGGGCAAATACCAAATATAGAAAAATTAAAAAAAATTAAAAAAAAATATAAAATTCCTATTATTGAAGATGGAGCTCAAAGTTTTGGGTCTAGTTATAGAAATTTAAAAAGTGGTAATATATTTGATATTGGGTGCACAAGTTTTTTTCCAACAAAATCATTAGGTTGTTTTGGAGATGGTGGTGCGATTTTTACAAACAAAAAAAATTTATTTTCAAGATTTAAACAGATAAGACAACATGGACAGAAAAAAAAATACTATTTCGATATTCCTGGTATAAATTCAAGATTAGACACCATACAAGCAGTGGTACTAATTGAAAAATTAAAAAAATTAAAAAAGAACATTTATCATAAAAAACTATTATTTCAAAAATATGAAAAATATTTATTAGATGAAAAAAACATTAAGTTTACAAAAATAAAAAAAAATTATTATTCATGCTATCCATTATTCAATATCATAGTTCCGAATAGAAATAATTTAGCAATATTTTTAAGAAAAAAAAAAATTCCAACTAATATATATTACCCATTACCTCTAAGTGAGCAAAAAGTTTTTTGTATTAATAAAAAAAAAATGATTATACTTCCTAATAGCAAAAAATTATCAAAATCTATATTAAGTCTTCCATTTCATTTGTCTTTGAAAGAAAATCAGATTAGATTTATTACAGATAACATAAAAAAATTTTATAAAAGAAAATAAACTGAATACTAATAAATTTATTCAATTATACTTAAAATCAAAAAATTTAAAGTATCAAGAATTTTTGAAACATTATGAGAGAGTATTTTTAAAAGAGAGAAATTATCTTTTAAAAATAATGACTATTTCACTTAATAATATACATGGCACAAATTATAATACAGATAATTTTAAGTTTTTATTGGGACCATGGTTAGATGAATTCTTAAAAATATATTTATTACGAAAATATCACATGAAATTCATCAAGCATCAATTGATAATTAAAAATGATACTAAAATTTTAATCCACAAAGATTTTTCAGATTTTATTATTAATTCTAATAATTTAAATTTTAATTTAAATTTTTTTTCGAAATTACAAGAGACTAAAAATAAATTTATATATTATTTAAAAAAAAACAAAAAAATAAATAATAGTATTTATTTTAGAATAAAAATAAAAATATTGTTTTTTATATTAAAAAAAATAATAAATAAAAAAACTACATTACTTGTAAATTCTAAGTTTGATAAATTTACTTTAATAAAATTATTTTTTTTATCAGGTTTTAAGATTGTTCCATTTTTTCATTATAATATTTATAGATCTAATTTATCACTATTTAAAAAAAATTTTAAATTAAGAGAAAGTTTAGAAAAAGAAATTCAAAAACATATATCAAAAAAATATTTATCTAAATTAATTATTGATAATATTCCAACATCCTATGTTGAGGATTTTTCAAATTGTGACAAATTATCTAAAAAAATTTACCCAAATAAACCAAAAACTATTTTTACCACAACATCACATCTTGATGATGAAATATTAAAATTTGCTATACTAAGATGGTCTATAGTAAAAAAACCAAAAGTTTATATTTCACAACATGGTGGTAATTATTCTGTAAGTAATCAATTTGGTTTAGGTTATCATGATTACGAAATTTCAGATAAATATTTTACATGGGGATACAAATATAGGAAAAAAGATATCCCATCTAATGTTCAGCAAGCGATTTCTAAATTAAATTATTATAAAAATTATAAAAAAAATTTTTTTACTTTTATTTTAGGCCCTAATATCGAAAATGACTTTCAAAGATATGTATATCAAAATGTTGATTATGATAAGTTATATGAAAACAGATTAGCATTTATCAAAAATTTTAATAATTCTAAAAATTTAATCTTTAAAAAATATTTTCAAAAGAGGTATTCTAACCAAGATAGTCAAAGTACTATTAAAAAAAAATTGAATATAACAAACAACAATATAACTAATAATTTTCAGATCATTTTTCAGTCAAAAGTTTTGATATTTGATTATTTTAGCACTATGTTTTTTGAGGTAATAAATTTAGATATACCCTTTATTTTTATCCTAGATGAAAAAAATTTTTTTTTTTCAAAAATAGGATATGATTTATTAGATTTTTTAAAAAAAAATAACCTTTTATTTAAATCAGGAAAAGAAGCAGCTATTTATTTGAATAAAATTAATGATATTGAGTTTTGGTGGAAAACAAGTATCGACAGAAATAAACTCAATCAAATAAAGATTATAGTTTCTAATGTTAAATTTAAAAATTTGCAGTTCTGGTTAGAACAGTTTAAAAGCTAATAATGATAATAAGTGAAATTGGCTGGAACTTTCTTGGAGATATCAATCTTGCAAAAAAAATGATAGATGCAGCTGTCAGAGCTGGTTGCAGATATATTAAATTCCAGCTTTGGAATCCAAAAAACCTAAAACGTGGGGCTTGGGATGAAGATGGTAGAAGAGAAATTTATAATAAATCATATTTAGATGAAAAAAAATATCATGAATTATATAGTTATTGTGAATCACTAAATGTTAATTGTTTCGCATCTATATTTAACGATGAAGGTTTTAACATTCTTTCTAAATACCAAAAAAAATTTATTAAGATTCCATCGCTAGAAGCATATGATTTAGATTTAATTCAAAAATCTCTTGATACTTTTGAAAATGTGTTGGTCTCGACAGGTGCATTAATGCACAATGATTTAAAAAAATTAGAAAAATTTAAAGATTATGATAATTTAACAGTTCTTCATTGTGTCAGCTCTTATCCTTTAGAATATGAAAATTGTAATTTTTCGAAATTTTTTTATTTAAAAAATAAATTTAAAAAAGTTGGGTATTCAGGTCACTGTGCAGGTTTTGAAGATGCAATTTTTGCTTTATCTAATGGTGCTGTTGCAATTGAAAAACACTTTACCATAGATAATAATTTACCAGGCAGAGATAACAAGTTTGCGATTTTAGAATCTGATCTAAAATTTATTTGTGATTATCAATTAAAAATTGAAAAAATGCTAATCAATAGAGGGTTAGAGTTGCAAGAATCTGAAATCGATGCTTATGAAAACTATCGTGGTAGGTGGAAAGCCTAATCTTTAATTGAGTTATAATCAACTCCTGTATAAGGTATTTTCATTGAGGCTTTTTCATCCTGTAAAAAAGGTAATTTTTTAAGTGGGTTAAATCTTTCTGTTACAACAATTCTTACAGTTTTTTTAGATTTATTTGGGTACCCACAATGTAATAAAGCAGAATGTGCGATTACTGCAGACCCAGCTTTTATTGATAAATTTTTTCTTTTAAATCTTTTATAAATTTTACTGTCGACATGAGTATATTTTTTTGTCCACACCTTTTTCTTTAATTTAGGATGTTGAAGTGTATGTTCAAAATAACCATATTTATGAGATTTTTCATAAACAGTTAGCCCTCCTGTTTTAACATTAGTATCCCAAAGTGGTAGCCAAAATAATAATATATTTACAGAATATTGATTTGTTTCCTGATGAGGTAATAGTAATTTATCGTTTTGATCATCATGAATATGAATTGCTGGTCTACCAGATAAAACAACATTAGTTTTAAAATATTTTTTAACTAATTTTATCATATCATGTGAGTGAATTGATTGAAGCATATCTATATTGTGAGGTGCTAAATCATAAAAATTAGATTTCAGTTTAGGTTTATTTTTTTTTATCTCATAGTATTTTTTTTGAAGATCTTTTTCTTTTGAATTTTCTATATAGTTTAGCATTTCAAGTAATGAATTTTTAATTTTAGTTAATTTAGATTTATTGAAAAAGTTTTCAATTATAGTGTAACCATTTTCATCAATTTCTTTACAGTGTTTTTTTATGTTCATAGTAAAATTATTATAATTCATTTAGTCTTATATGATTATTAGTAAAATTTTAAACCTTTTTTTAAAATATTTAATAAGCACTTTTTTCTAATTAATCATATAAGATTAATAATTCTTTCAATAATAATGTATATAATGTAAGTAAAATTTATTAACCAAGAATTCAAATTATGAAAAACATTGTTAGTATAGTGGGGGCCAGACCTCAATTTATAAAAGCTTTCATTACGATACATAGCATAAATAAAGTAAAAAATTTTAAAAATATTTTAATTCATACTGGTCAACATTTTGATTATTCAATGTCAGATATTTTTTTTAAAGAATTAAAATTTTCTCAAGATTTGATTAAGATTAATCTAAAATATAAAAGTGATAGAATTTTGAGATTATCAGAAATGATTTCTAAACTATATTTAAAATTAAAAAAAATTAAACCTGACTTAATAATAGTTTATGGGGATACAGATTCGACTCTGGCTGCTTCAATTGTCTCTAAAAGATTAGATATAAAATTAATGCACATCGAAGCTGGTTTAAGATCAAATGTTATAGATATGCCAGAAGAACAAAATAGATTTATTACAGATTATTTATCAGACTATTTAATAGCACCTACAAAAGATGCGTTAAAAAATCTTAAATCATATAAAGATACAAAAAAAATTTATAATTTTGGTGATGTAATGTTTGATTCAATAAATTTTTATAAAAAAATTATAAATAGTTTGTATTTAAAAAATTTTAAAAAAAAAAATAATTTAAATAATAAATATGTATTTTTTTCAATTCATCGAGACTCAAATAAAGAAGTTAAAAAAATAAAAAAAATTTTAAGTCAAATTTCTAAGATTAGTCAAAATTTTTTTTGGCCAATACATCCAAAAATTTATAAAATTATAAAAAAAAATAAAATAAAGATTCCTAAAAATATAATATGTGCAAATCCTTTATCTTATCTTGACACTATTGCTAGCATAAAGGCTTCACAATATGTCGTAACAGATAGTGGAGGAATTCAAAAAGAGTCATATTTTATGAAAAAAAAATGTTTTGTCCTTAGAAATGAGACAGAATGGAATGAATTAATAAGATTAAACTCCTTAAAAATAATTGGTAACAACCTTTCAATTATCAATAAAAGTAAAAGTTTTTTAAAATCAGAAATAAAAAAAAGTCGAGTATTTGGAAGTGGCAGTTCAACAAAAAAAATTACACTACTAATCAAAAAATTATTAAAAAAAAATGAAAAAAAAAAATGAAAAAAAAAATGAAAAAAAAAATGAAAAAAAAATATTACTAAATAACAAATTTATAGGTTTTATTGATTTTTCACATTCACAATATTTTTTAAATACAGTTTATGATTGTATAGGTAAAGGTGATATTAATAATAATTATTTGCAAAAATTAAAGTTAGGCAGAATTGCTATCTTAAAAAATTCAAATTATACAAAACAGACATAAATAAAAAAAATTGATTAATACTGCTATAATTTATTCTAGAATCAACTCTAAAAGGCTTAAAAGTAAAGCTTTGCTAAAAGTATATAAAAAAAAATGTTTAATTGAAAAAGTTGTAGAAAATACTTTAAAGATAAAATCAATTAAAAGAATAATTATAGCTACAACAAAATCTAAGGAGGATAAAATATTTGAGAAAATATTAAAAAAATATGAAATTGATTTTTTTTATGGCTCCACAAATAATTTGATTGAAAGGACGATAGAATGTTCACAGAAATATAATTTTGACTATTTTTTAAGAATTTGTGGTGATAGACCTTTTTTTAGTTTTTCACACATCGATAGTATAATTTCAAATTTTAATTTAAAAAATCAAATAAAATTTGATTTAATTTCTAATAATAAAAAAAAAAAATTAGTAGACCAAGGATTAACAATTGAGATTATTTCATCAAATTCATTAAAAAAATTAAAATTAAAAAAAGATTTAACAAAATATAACTTAGAAAATATTACATCTTATTATTATCAAAATTATAAAAAATTTAATATAAATCACTTAAAGTCACCTAAAAATTGGTTTTTAAAGAATAAATACACTATTGACGATAAAAATGATTTAAAGAAAATGAGACGTATAATCTCAAAAGTTGGATACAACAATTTTGATATTGGAATGGCAAATAAGATTATAAGGAAATTTTAGTTATGAAATATAAAAAAATTTGTTTTGATATAGATGGTGTTATTTGCAAAGTTAGAAGTGACAATGATTATAAAAAAAGTAAACCAATAAAAAAAAATATTCAATTAATAAATTCTTTGTATAAAAAAAAATTTAAAATCATTTTGTTTACAAGTAGGTTTATGGGCCGGAATAATGATGATACAATTAAAGCTAAAAAAATGGGATATGAGTTCACAAAAAATCAGCTAAGAAAATGGGGATTAGATTATCATAAACTAGTTATGGGTAAGCCAAGTTATGATTTATTTATTGACGATAAATGTCTTTTTTTTAAAAATGAGTGGGTTAAAATTCTAAAAAAAAAATTAATTTAAGATAAATTGAATAAAAGAAAAATTCTTATCATAACAGGTGAATTTTTGCCACATACTCCATCAATTGGAGGTGTCATAAGGTTAGTATCATTTTTAAAAAGTTTAAAAGGTAATAAAATTAAATTAATTTCAGCAAAGAAGAAGTATTATGGCTATTTTGGTTTTAAAAAATATGTAAACCACGTCGAAAAAATTTATATTAACACAGATCTTTCTTATAAAGATAATTGGCACAGATACATATTTTATTTAATGAAAATATTTTTATCTAATTTATTTTATATTTTAGGAATTGATCATAATTATTTTAATCATAAAAAGTTTTCTCAACAAACTTATAAAATAATAAAATCATTTAAACCAAACTACATCTTAATTACCGCACCACCATTTTCTCTATTTAGATTGGTCAATTTAGTAAGGAAAATAGACACTAAAGTCAAAATTATTTTAGATTATAGAGATGGTTGGACGCTCAGAGTTAAATCATACTCATTATTTTTGATAAAAAAAATCATGAATTTATATGAAAAAAGGATTATTCAAAAATCAGACTTTATACTTTGTGCCACAGAAAATATTTTTAAAGATATCAAAACCATTGCAGATGATAAGAAAATTATTTTATTAAAAAATGGATATTTAAATAAAAAAAATAAAAAAAAAATAAAAAGATATGGAAAAAAAAATAAAGAGATAAAAATTGGTTATTTTGGAATTATATCTGATTCATCATTTGGATACAGAGATATAAAGATTATTCATAATTCACTTACAAAAAACAATATTTTAAATTTTACATTTTATGGAAATTCATCAATTAAAAATAAAACAATTTTAAATAATAAAAAGTTTAATTTTAAAAAAAATATTTCTTATTCAAAAACAATGTCAAAAATGATAAATTTTGATTATCTATTAATATTACATACTGAAAAATCTACTGCTAAAGAAGTTGTTACAGGTAAATTTTATGACTATTTAAATTCAGATACTCCAATAATAATGATATCAAATGGAGAAACAGAAGCTGGAAAATTAATAAAAAAATATAATCTTGGTTATGCTGTTGATTATAGTAAAGTTTCTTTATCAAATTTTTTTTCTAATTTAAAAATTAAAAAATTTAAAAGAAAAAATTTAAAAGACTTAAAAAAATATTCAAGATTTGAACAAAATAAAAAACTATTAAAAATCATAAAATAAATTTACATGGATAGTTTCATCTCAGTAATAATACCCGTTTACAAAAACATTGATTTATTGAATGATTCTCTAAAAAGTTTATCAGATCAAACATATAAATTTTTTGAAGTTATTGTAGTTAATGATGGTTCCTCTGAAAAAAAAGAAATTTTTGAAATAATAAAAAAGTTTAAAAAAAAAAAATTAGATATTAAATTAATAAATATAAAAAAAAATAAGGGTGTTAGTTGTGCATTAAATAAAGGTATAAATAAATCAAAGGGAAAATATATTTCCTGGTTAAGTCATGATGATTTTTTTCATCCAAAAAAATTTGAAAAACAAATTAATTTTATGAAAAAAAAAAAAATTAATGTTTGTTTTACAAATTTTTATTTAGTTAATAATAAAAAAAAAATTTTAAAAAAAATAAATTATAAAAATATATTTTTTGAATCAAAAGAGCATATTTTGATAAGAGACAATATTAATTTTTGTACTGCAATAATAAATAAAAAAATATATAAAAAAATAGGTTGTTTTGATCTTCAAAAAAAACATACGCAAGACTATGACCTATTGATTAAAATTTTTCGTAGTTACAAAATCTATTTTATAAATGATAATCTTTTTTATAGTCGTGTGCATAAAAAACAAAGTTCAATAATTGGGAAGGAAGAAGCTAACAAGGAAAAAGAAAAATTATTTTTAGAAAATTTTATATTTATAAAAAAAATTTATTTTAATTCAAATTTATTAAAAAAAATTTATATTGTATTTTTTTTAAGAATTCGAAATTTAAATTTAATTAATATTAAACTTGAACAATTTATTAAAAGTCACAATATATTCTTTACATTGATTTTAAAAACTATATTTAAAGCTGGAGGGTTCTATGTATCAATTAAAAATAATTAACTTTGAAATCCTATTCATATCAATTTTATTATCTTTTCATATTTTTTTTTGGGACGTTAAATTTTATGGAGTTTATGGATTACGAGAATTAATTATATTAGCTGATTTTTATTTATTCTATGATTTTTATAAAAAAAGTTTTCTTCCAATAAAAAGAAATATTAAAGATTTATCTGTTATTTTAACTTTATTTTTTTTATTTTCTGTTCATTTAATTTTTAACATACTTTATGAAGGTTTATTAATTGATTTTAATAATCTTAAATCTATATCAGGAATTTTTTGTCTAATAATTTTTGTTTATTTTTATTATGATTTAATTCTTAAAAATCTTTCTTTAGTAGTAAATTTTTTTATTTTTATTTTTTTATTCTCAATTTTATTTTCTAGTTTTTCTGAAAGTACTATTTCTGAAATTAATAGTATATGCGCTTCTAAAATTAAGATGACAAACAAGTTCATTTTTCAAGAAAACTCACATTTAGGTATGATGATAGGTTCAGTTTTTTGTTACTTAATTTATGATAATAAATCTAAGAAAATTTATTTTCATACTTTTTTGTTTTTAATTTTAACTTTAATTTTTTTCTTTAGTGGATCCGTTACACAGTATGTTTCTATTGCTATTGGTTTAATCATTGTTGCAATTCTAGATATAAAGTTTTTTTTCAGAAAAATATTTCTTAATTTATTGTTATTAATTTCAATTCTATATACTATTAATTATTTTGTAACCCAAGATGATAAAGATTATAAAAATAATTGTTTAAATAAATTTTCTCAATCATCATTAAGTATAGGTTCAGCTATTGGCAATAAATTTTCTCAATCATCATTAAGTATAGGTTCAGCTATTGGCAATAACATATCAAATAATTCAAAAGTCAATGCTCCCAAAATGGGGGGACTTACAAAAGATAATTTTAGTTTACTTCCTTTAGAAGAACAAAAAGTGATTAACTTAAATGACAAAGTGCTAAAAAATCAACGATTACTTAAATTAGCTTTAAAATACAAAATTATAGACTTTGATTTTTTAAAGAAAGAATATGATAATTTAATCTCAGATTTTCCTAAAGAAGATTTTTCTAAAGAAGATTCTCAAATTCCATTACAGTTACTTTTAAATTTTGAGTTTAATTCAATCTATCAAATTTTTAAAAAATCTAGAAAATCTAATGAGAAAAAAAAATTTTTAGTTAACATCTATAACTTTGAAAATGAAAAAATTTCTAAAAACATTAAATATGAGGATCTTAAGAGAAAATATCCCAAAGATATTTTTAACCTCAGTGTTTCTGTTTTTTTAAATGCTTTAAATATATCTTTTGCAACATTACTTCATAAACCTTTTGGATGGGGGTTAAATATGTATGAATATGCATTTGATCTATATATGTTTGATCAGAGAGTTTACCCTTATCATTATCATGAGGTTTTTACTTTAAACTATAATGATGGTTCTGCAAATATTCCTAAATTAATTACTGAATTTGGTTTATTTAGTTTTATTTTAATTCCAATTTTTTTTATTTTTTTATTTTCTAAAAAAATAAGCCCACAAAACAAAATTTTTTTTAGTACATTAATTTTAACTCAATTATTAAGAGGTGCCGGTTATTTTAATGGTGGTTTTGGATTTTCAATTATTTTTATGTGTTTTACTGTATTCAACTTCTATAATAAAAAAGGTTAAGATAATTTAAGACTTTTTAAAAAATTTGAAATTTTCATGAAAAATATTAAAAGTAGTGTCAATGTAATAAAATCTGGTGTGGGTAATATTGGATCAGAATTAAGAGTGATTGATGATATATATTATTCATCCAACATAGTAAATGAAACTGAAGATTTTAATAATTATAAAAAAATAATTCTTCGAGGAGTTGGAAGTTATGATTCCTTCATATCATTAATTAAAAACAAGAAATTATTTGAAAAATTTAAATATATCTCTAATCTAATTATTACAATAAATAGTAAAAATGAACAAAAGAAAATACTTAAAAAAATATGAAAACAAAAAAAATTTTAGTAACTGGAGCAGCTGGTTTTATTGGATTTTCTCTTACAAGATCACTTTTAGAGAGTGGTTTTTATGTAATAGGTTTAGATAATCTTAATAATTATTATTCTAAAAAGTTAAAAGTAGACAGAATCGAAATTTTAAAAAAAAACAAAAAATTTAAATTTTGTAAATTAGATATCAGACAGAAAAAAAAATTAGATACTTTTCTTAAAAATGAAAAAATTGAGACCGTTTACCATCTTGCTGCACAGGCTGGTGTGAGACATTCTATAATAAAACCTGAAGATTATTTAACAAATAATTTAGTAGGATTTTTTAATATATTAGAAATTTCAAAAAAATTAAAGGTAAAGCATTTTATATTTGCAAGCACAAGTAGTGTGTATGGTTTAAATAAAAAATTACCATTTTCAGAAAAAGATCCTGTTAATCATCCTTCACAATTTTATGCAGCAACAAAAAGGTCAAATGAGTTAATGGCACATTCATATAGTTGTATATATGGTATGAATTGTACAGGGGTAAGATTTTTTACAGTCTATGGCCCGTGGGGACGTCCAGACATGGCATTATTTAAATTTGTAAAAAATATCATAAATAAAAAACCAATAGATATATTTAATTATGGAAATCATGTTAGAGATTTTTCATATATAGATGATGTGGTTGCATGCTTAAAAAAAATTAAAAACAAATTGCCGAAAAAACTAAATTCTATAAATCAAAATGATCCTTCATCTAGCACTGTGAATTTTCAAATTTTAAACATAGGAAATCAAAATAAGGTAAAATTAATGGATTACATTAAAGAAATTGAAAAAAACTTAAAGCAAAAAGCAAAAAAAAATTATATTAAACTTCAACAGGGGGATATTAAGGAATCATACTCTAAATTAGTAAATACTAATAAAATAATAAATTATAAATTTAGAACTAACTATCAAAAAGGTGTAAAAAAATTTATTCACTGGTTTATAAAATATCATAAACAAAAAAATTGATTGATACAGCAGTAATATATTCTAGGAAAAATTCAAAAAGACTTAGAAATAAGGCTTTTAAAAAAAATTTATAAGCAAGAAAGTTTAATTAAGAGAGTTATCGAAAATACTCAAAAATGAGGGGCTGGATATTTTAATGGAGGTTTTGTATTCACAATAATATTTATGATATTAATTATTCTTAAATTTTATAGAAAACAATATGATTAATATAATTAAATCTGGAGTAGGAAATATTGGGTCGATAGTTAGAGTTTTAGAAGATTTAGATTATGAGTATAAAATTGTAAACAAACCTCAAGATTTCTCAGATACAAAAAAAATAATTCTTCCAGGTGTAGGCAGTTATGATTCTTTTATTAATTCTCTAATTCAAAATAAATTACTTGAAGAAATAAAATATTTAGTCTTAAAGGAGAAATATTCTATATTGGGTATATGTGTAGGTATGCAATCCTTTTTTTTAAATAGCGAAGAAGGTTCATCAAAAGGCTTTGGATTTATAGATGATAAATGTAAAAAATTTAAAAATAATAATAAAAAAGTACCTCATATAGGATGGAATAAAGTCAATATAAAAAAAAAAAATAATTTATTTAGTGATATTAAAAATAACTATTTTTATTTTGCTCATAGTTATGCTGTATTTGAAACTAATAAAGAATTTACAACTTCAACTACAAATTATATTGAAGATTTTGCTTCAGCAATTTCACAAAATAATATCTATGGAGTGCAGTTTCATCCAGAGAAAAGTTTTGACCAAGGTAAGCAAATAATTCAAAATTTTATTGAAAAATGTTAAAAAAAAGAGTTATTCCAATCTTACAACTTAATAATGATGAGTTGGTAAAATCAATTAAATATAAAAATCACAAATATGTTGGTGACCCAATTAATGCAGTAAGAATATTTAATGAAATCCAGGTAGATGAAATAATTTTATTAGATGTGTTTCAATCTAAAAAGAGTCTTGACTTAAATTATGAGACTATTAAAGACATTGCAGATGAATGTAGAATGCCATTTACCTATGGGGGTGGGATAAAAAATATTGATCAAGTTGAAAAATTATTTTCCTTAGGAGTGGAGAAAATATCTATTAATACCTCAGCTTTGGAAAATCATGAATTTATTAAAACTTTATCCAAAGTATTTGGAAGTCAAAGCATTGTTGTTTCACTAGATATAAAAAAGGATTTTTTTGGAAAAAGAAAATTATATAATTGGAAAAAAAATAAAATGTTAAGTGAAGATATTGTAGATCAAATTAAAAAATATACTGAATATGGTGCAGGTGAAATTTTAATAAATGATGTATCAAATGAAGGTACTTTGTCTGGATTTGATTTTTCAATGCTAGAAGTAATAGAAAAAAAAATTAATATCCCGATCATAGTAAATGGTGGCATTAATTCATATGAACAAATAAATCAAATATTACAAAATGATAATATTGATGCTGTAGGCGTAGGTGCTTTTTTTATATACTACGGTCCACATAGAGCAGTATTGATATCTTACATTCCAGAAGATAAAAGAAAAATTATTAAATGATAAAACATCAAGTCTGCTCTAGATGCTTAATGGATACAACAGCAGAAGATATTTATTTTGACAAAGATGGAATTTGCAATTACTGCACAAACTTTTTAAAAAGACAAAATAAAACAGTTAAAGATAAAAAAAACTTAGATGAATTAATTTCAAAAATCAAAAATGACGGAAAAAATAAAGAATATGATTGTATTGTTGGAGTATCAGGAGGAGTGGACAGTTCTTTTTCATTAATTAAGGCATGTGAATTTGGACTTAGGCCTTTAGCAGTACATATGGATAATGGATGGAATAGTGAATTGGCTCAAAATAACATATCAAATTTAGTAAGAACTTGTGGAGTAGATCTATATACTCATGTTATAAACTGGAAAGAATATAGAAATCTTCAAAAAGCATTTTTTATGTCCAATGTTTTGGATGTTGAACTTTTGATGGACAATGCAATGTTGGCAGTAAATTATCAACAAGCAAATAAATACGGCCTTAAATACATTCTTTCAGGCACAAATACATCGACTGAAGGATTTAAAATTCCTGGAAATTGGTCATGGTTTAAGAATGATGCAAAAAATATTAAAAGTATTGGAAAAAAATTTCAATCTCAAAAATTAGATACTTTCCCATCTTTTGGTACATTTGATTTTATATATTATGAATTCATTAAAAAAATTGAATGGGTGCTATTTCCAGATTATTTAAATTTTGTAAAAAAAAATGCAATTGAGGAATTAAAAAATAAAACTTTTTATAAACCTTATCCCTACAAACATTATGAATCAATTTTTACAAGATTTTACCAAGCTTATATTTTACCAAAAAAATTTGGTATAGATAAAAGAAAATTGCATTTGAGCAATTTAATTGTATCGGATCAAATGAATAGAAGTGAAGCTATACGTATTCTTCAACAACCAACTTATCCATCAGCAGAAGATGAAAAAAAAGATAAAAAGTATTTTTTAAAAAAAATGAAATGGAGTAATCAAGATTTGTTGAATTATATATCTGCACCAGAAATAAGTCATTTAAAATATGGATCTGAAAAAAAACTTTGGGAATATTTAAAAAAAATTTATCAATCTTCAAATATTTTAAAGTTTATGATTAAGAATATAAATAAATGAAAAATCAATTTTTTGTTGAAGAAACATTTAAAAAAATAAAAAAAAAAAATTTTTCAAATTATCAAAAAATTCATAAAAAAAAATTTTTTTCTATTAAAAAAAATTTTTTATTTAAAATTTCTAAGACATTAAATACTTTACATGAGAAAAAATACTCAACAAATGAATGGAGACTTTTAATTGGTGCTTGGTTAAATATAGCCTTAAATGTTTATTTTTATTATGATTACTTTAAAAAATTTTTTCCAAAAAGATTAGAAAAAATAATTTTATCAGAAAGTCCTAAAAAACATTTCCCACCATCTGATTTTAGAGAGTTTTTTAAGTTGATTAACGCAAAAAAATATCAACTATATTTATTCAAGAAATTAATCTTAAAAGATAGCTTTAATTACAAAGTTAGAAATAAGAATACTTTTAAAATTAAAAGTAGTTTTAAAAGAATTTTATATTTAAAAATAATAAGATTAATATCATCCAAAAAAACTTTGTTTTTGATTAGATCAAGATTCAAATTAAGTCAAATTTTGCAATTAATTTTAAAATCAAAATTTAAAATTCTACCATTGATTGATCCGACAAAAATTTATAATATTAGTGGCGTAAATTATAATAAGGAAAAAAGACTAAAATTCCTTAATTTATTTGATAAAGATAATTCTGGTATTGCAGAATTTATTACAGAAATCATACCGTCAAGTTATATAGAAAATTTCCACACTTATGAGAAATTAGGAGAAAAAATATTAAAAAATCCAAGCAAATTTTATACTGACACCGCACACCTTGATGACGATTTATTTAAAAATATAATTACTCATGCGCGATTGAATAAAAATTTTAAATTACTTATTGGACAACATGGAGGTAATCATAGAATACATGATCAATATGTAACAAATTATAATGATGATTATGAGATTTGCTCAAAATATTTGGTTTGGGGAAAGCCGATAAAGACTAAAGAAGTTAAATTATCATCAGTAAGATTATTTAATTTTAACCAAAAAAATAAGATAAAAGATAATATTAAATATAGCGTTTGCTATGTTTTTGAAGCTTTAAGAAAAAATCAATTTCAAGGAGATTTTAAAAGAAATGATGATTATATCAGATCACTAGAAACAAAAAAATTTTTTTTAAAAAAATTAAAAAAAAAATTTGTCGTAAGATCATATTATGAAAAAAATAGATATGAAAATCAAATTGATGATAAAGAATTAAGCAAATATTTAGATATTAAGTTAGAATTATTTAAACATAAAAAAGAAGTTCTTTTTGAAAGCAATGTTATTGTTTTAGATTACATAAGCACAATGATATTTGAATTGATAAGTCTGAATATTCCATTTGTGTTAATATTAGATGGAAGTAATGAATATTTATCAAATTTTGGAAAAAAATTTATTAAAGATCTTAAAAAATTAAATTTATTTTTTAACAATACAGCCAGAGCTGTTGAATTTATTAACAATTTGCCCAATGATAAAAATTGGTGGTTTGAAGAAAAAAAACAAAAAGGAATTTTGAATTTAAAAAAAAATTATGCTTATTTATCCAAATCTCATATTAATGACTGGTACAAAAAATTAAAAATATAGTCTTAAAATGAAAAAAATAATTTTATTAGATAGAGATGGTATTACTAATAAAAAAAACAGGAATCTATGTTAAAAAATGGAAAGAATTTAAATTTATTAAAAGAAATATTGATGCTTTAATAAGTTTAAAAGATTTAGGATAAAAATTTATTACAATTATAAATCAAGCAGGTATTGCAAAAGAGAAAATGACTTTAAAAAAAATTGCATTTTATTCATGAAAAAATGACTAAATGCTTGGATAAGTTAGGTATTAAAGTTTTAAAAATATACATGTGTCCCCATGAATCAATAAATGATTGTAACTGAAGAAAACCTAAACCTGGGTTAGTTTATAAGGCAGTTTAAAAGTATAATATAAATTTAAAAAAAACTTTATATATTGGTGATGATCCCAGAGATTGTGTGGCTGCTAAAAATTCAGGATGCAAATCTATTTCAATTAATAAAAATAAATTTTTTTCTTTATTAAATAAGATGAATAAACCACTTACGATTAAAAATAATGTTTATGCTTGTATTAATTTTATTAATAAATTTTATTTAAAATAATTTTAGTAAATTTTATTTATTAGTTACCTATTTTAATTAATTGCTTCTATACAAAAAAATTTATTAATATATAAATAGCAATATGCAGTTTCCAATTTTAACAAGTATTAGACATAAGTTTAAAAAAAAATCTTTTAATGTAGGCAATGTAAACCTTAGGTTAATTAGAAGACATAATTTTATATTTAACAATTCGTTCGATGAAAAGAAAATTAAATATAATAAGAAATATAATAATGATCAAAGTAAATCTAAAGTTTTTATAAATCATTTACTTGATGTAAAAAGATTCATTGAGAAAAAATTTGATAAAAATACAAGTATTTGTGAAATTGGTTGTGGTAAAGGATATTTTTTGAAACTCTTACAAGAAAACTATAAAAATATAATTGGATACGATACGTCGTACGAAGGTAATAAAAAAAATGTTTTTAAAAAATACCTATCATCCAAAGACAAAATTTCTTCAGATTTGATAATACTTAGGCAAACATTGGAGCATATACCAAAACATTTTCAATTTTTAAAAATGTTAAAAAAAATTTCATTAGGAGATCCTTATATTTTAATAGAGGTACCAGATTTGGATTGGATAAAAAAAAAACAAGCATTCTGGGATATTACATATGAACACGTTAATTATTTTACAAAAAAAACATTTCAAAATTTGTTTAGTAAACCGATCGAAATAAAAAATTTTTTTAATGGTCAGTATTTATTGGTACTTGCCAAACTATCGAGTCTAAATTTAAATTATAATAAAAAAATAGGGCAAGAAAAAATTAAAATTGACAAAATTTTTCCAAATATAAACAAAAGGATTGATCAAATTGAAAAAGCAAGTAGTGGCGATATTTATTTGTGGGGAGGATCTACAAAAACACTTATGTTTTTATGTCATTGCAAAAATAAAAAAAAATTATTAGAAAAAGTTAAATATGTAATTGATATTGATCCAAAAAAACAAAATATGTATTTACAAATAGTGAATATTAAAGTTATATCTCCAAAATTTTTATGTAAAAACTTGAATAATAAAGATCTTGTAGTTGTTTCAAATTCAATTTATTTGAAAGAAGTTAAATCTTTTTTAGACAAAAATATTACGCATAAGGTAAAATGTATTTCATTAGATTGATAAAATTAGTTAATTAAAAAAAGTTATAATCAAAAAAAAATATTATGTCAAAACTCAAATACTTAAAAAAAATAAAAAATCCAAAAATTTTTAAGTTAAATAATTTTGAAGATTTTAGAGGAAAATTAAAAAGAATTTTTTGTATAAATGAATTATCTAAAAAAAATTTAAATTTTACTGTTAAGCAAATTAATCATGTAATTGTAAAAAAAAAAGGCACAATCAAAGGTATGCATATTCAGCTACCGCCTTATAGTGAAATCAAATTAGTTAAAATAATTAAAGGAAAAATTTTTGATGTTATTATTGATTTGAGAAAAAATTCGAAGAGCTTTTTAAAATATAAAAGTTTTATTTTAGATTCTTCAAAAGACAATTTATTATTTATTCCAAAAGGTTTTGCACATGGCTTTCAAACTTTAACAAGTAATTCTGAAATAATTTATTGCCATTCAGAGGTCTATAATCCAAAAAAAGAATTTTCAATCAATCCATTAGATAAAAAGATTAATATTAAATGGCCAAAAAAAATATCATCAATTTCACTAAAAGATTTAAATACAAAATTTATTTATGATGACTTTGATGGAATTGTAATCTAAAAATTTAAAAACTATGAATTGTAGAAATTGTAAAAAAAATCTTGAACATTGTTTTATTGATCTTGGTAGTGCACCTCCATCAAATTCATATTTAACTAAAACTCAGTTAAATATAACTGAAAAATATTACCCACTTAAAGTTTATATTTGTGATAAATGCTGGTTAGCTCAGGTAATTGATTATGCGGGGCGCGATGTTTTTTTTAATGAATTTTACCCATACTTTAGCTCAATATCAAAATCATTTTTAGAACATTCAAAAAAATATGTAGATTATATTATTGATAGATTTAAAATAAAAAATAATTCAAGAGTTTACGAATTAGCTAGTAATGACGGATACTTGTTACAGTATTTTCAAAAAAAGAATTACAATTGTATTGGTATTGAGCCTTCAAAAAGTTGTGCCGAGTATGCTAGAGCCAAAAAAATAAGTGTTATCGAGGATTTTTTTGACTCTAATTTAGCCAAAGAACAAGCAAAAAAAAAATTAACGGCAGATCTAGTTATAGCAAATAATGTATTAGCTCATGTTCCAAATATTACTGATTTTGTTAAAGGAATTTCAATATTACTTAAACCTAAGGGATTAGTTACTTTTGAGTTTCCTCATTTTCTTAATTTGATTAAGAATAATCAGTACGATACAATTTACCATGAGCATTATAGCTATTTGTCATTAATTTCTGTAAAAAATATTTTTAAAAGAAATGGCCTTAAAATATTTGATGTTCAGGAAATTGAAACACATGGTGGTAGCTTAAGAGTATTTGCTCAAAAAAAAAATTCTAAATTCTATAAATTAGGTAAAAATGTATCAAAAATAATTAAAGCAGAAAAAAAATTTAAATTAAATTCACTAAACACATATAAAAATTTCCAAAATTCAGCTGAAAAGAATAAAGATGATCTGATTAGATTTCTTTTAGATTGCAAAAAAAAAGGCTTAAAAGTAGCCGCTTATGGAGCAGCTGCAAAGGGTAATACATTATTAAATTTTGCAGGTATTAGAAAAGATTTAATATCTTTTGTTTGCGACTCTGCACCAACAAAACAAAACAAATTTCTTCCAGGCTCGAGAATACCAATTTATCATCCAGATTATTTAAAAAAAAATCAACCTGATTATCTACTTATTCTTCCCTGGAATATTGCTGATGAGATTAAATCACAATTATCTTCTTTAAATAAAAAGAAAACAAAGTTTTTAGTTGCTATACCAAAACTGAAGATTTTATAATGTGTATGTTAATAACTGGAATTTCAGGCCATCTTGGTAAAATTATTTTTGAAAAAGTAATTAAATCTAAAGAAAATATAGGCCTAATTTAAAAAAAAAAAAAATTTAAAAAAAAAAAAAAAAATATTTTTTGGATTAAAAAAAATATACTTAATAAAAAAATTATAAATCATAAAAAAATTAACCATCCAAAAACTCTGTTACACCTTGCGTGGGAAGGCTTAGAAATTAAAGATTACAATTCTGATATTCACAGTAAGCAAGTAGATTTTCATTTAGATTTCATTGAAAAATTAGTTAAATCTGGAACTAAGAATATTGTCGTAGCTGGTACTTGTTTTGAATATGGTAATTATTCAGGAGAATTACTAGAAAATTTAAAGACAAAACCAATTACAAAATATGGTAGAGCAAAAGACAAACTAAGAAAAAAAATTGAGAAATTAAAAGAAAAATATCAATTTAATTTAACTTGGCTAAGGATCTTCTATTTTTATGGAGGACCTAATTTTAAGAATGATTTATGGGGTAATTTTAATTTAGCTGTAAGGAAGCGAGAAAAATTTTTTCAAATAAATAATGGAAATATACAAAGAGATTATTTGCACATTGATGATGTTGCCAAAATAATATGGAAACTAGCATTACTAAGCAAAAATACAGGTATAGTTAATGTTTGTTCAAATAAACCAATTTCAGTAAACAGTTTAGTTAATAAATGGATTAAAAAATCAAAGTTTAATATTAAGATTAAACATGGAAAAAAAAAAGTAATACACCATGAAAAAAAAAGCTATTGGGGATCAAATAAAAAATTAAAGTTATTTATAAAATAAAATTTATGTTGAGCAAAATTTTAAAAAATCAAGAACCTTTGGTTACGGTAG